>ERZ1031329.28-NODE-28-length-68612-cov-19.097685_pt1 | contig 68612 bp, 66 predicted proteins | sample MGYA00518053_ERZ1031329 | MGnify/ENA primary metagenome ERZ1031329 (study PRJEB33718, sample SAMN03159840) | human skin metagenome | collected 2014-02-25 | study: EMG produced TPA metagenomics assembly of the PRJNA266117 data set (Human skin bacterial metagenome... | reverse complement strand
CACAAAAAATAAAAAGTACATTGGCACACTATTGAGTTCTCAAACATCATCACCACACAACAACCACACGCTTTTCGCATGCAGCTCGTCGTGAGCAAAAATTTATTTTTGTCAGGGCCTGTTTTCCTATCGCCGCTTCAGCCAGGAACTTTAGCGTTCCTGTGGGGCGCTGTCGGTCGCGCTGACTCGTATTAAGTTACACAGCGCCTCAAATAAACACAAATCCCCAGGACAATTACTATTTTGAGGGCTTTAAGATACGCCCATCCAGCCACTCATTCCGCCACCGTGGACATTTGCTCGGCGAATGTAGCTGGGGAGGGTCAATGCCCATACTGCATAGAAAGCCACCGCCAAGAAGAACTTGGCAATTGCGGGGATGGGGGTTTGGACGTAAATGACGACTATTCCGGCTATGAGGACCGCATAGAGGATGAATAGGTGCCAGTTCTTCTTTCCCAGAAATTCCAGAGTGACCAAAACCGGGGCGCAGGTGGCACTAAGCAATGCGATGGCCGTAACGAGTTCACTGTCATTCGTCAGTGCGGCGCTGATACTGATGGCTGCGAGGACAGGTATCAGGCCGAGCACTGCAGTGTGTAGGGCCCAATCTCTACGACTTCCTCCCATAACCGTGTATTCGCGGAGGGATTTTCTTAACCTGCCCAAGACCGCCCCGAGCAGCACAACAGTCAGTACCCAGATGAAGATGCCGAGGAATTCGAGCACTGAAGCGGCGTCCTCATACTGGTAGAGAACTAGGCCAATCATCTGCGCCAAGCACGCTCCACACCATGCTTTGGCCTGCGGTCGATAGATCGTTTGCCCGGCCAAGTTGTGGGGGAACCAACCAAATCCGCTCGAAGGTTGCACGCCAACAGTGGTGTACCCGGAACGTTTCGGAGTAGCGCTGCGATACATGGCCCATACTGCCGCGACCGCATAGACAGGCAATGCCCACCACAGCTGCACGGTGAGCGCGCCCGCAGCTGCCGCTAGTGCGAATAGTGCGACGAGAATGCGACGATGTTCGTTCCAGATTCTCGAACCCAAGCCCACTAGTTGATATTTCTGAAAGTTAGGTTCTAGGGAGGACACGAGCGCCACAGAAGCGATTACGGGAAGCGCACTCCACGTTCCCTCTGCCATGACTGGCATGACCAACAAAGCTAAAAAGAAGAAGGACCAGCTCCACCAATCGCCTAGGTACCACAGTAGTTTCATGCCCTCTCCTCCAATGCCAGTACCGCACGCTCTAAAGAGACCTCATTGACACGCAGGCCGTGGGCCTGGGCAATGCGGAAGATGGGGTCGGCGGAGGCGGAGCGGGCGTCGATAAGCACACGGTCCCCTAAGGGTGTGGTTTGCCTACTCAGCTCAGGAAGGCCAAGCTCTTCGACCGCTGCGGTGAGGGACTCGGATGGTCCGGTGAGCTCCAAAATTCCCTCGATGAAGTCATCGATGGGACCGGAAATGGGGTTATCACCCATCAGCGAGACAGTATCGAGGAGGCCCGCCACCTCATTGAGGTGATGGGTGGAAATGATCATGGTGCGGCCGTGTTCCTCACGCAGCACCTGATAAAAAAGCTCGCGGCGCTGTGCATCGAGGCCGAGGTAGGGTTCGTCGAGAAGCATGACTTCGCAGCCAGATGCAACGGCGAAGATGAAACCCACCGCAGACTTTTGCCCGCGGGAAAGGGAAGAATAAGCCTTGGCCGGAACATCAAAACGAACCAGCAGCTCATTAAACCGCTCATCATCCCAATGCGGCGACCGTGCCTTTCCTATGACGCCCAGCTTTCCGATGCCCCAGGAATCCGGTAGCGGGTTATCAATCCCCATCAAAATGACTCGGTTGAGAACCGATTGATTATCAAAAGGGTTCTCCCCGAAGACCGTTATCCCGCCTGATTGGATTTGGCCGGCGATCTTGCGCAGGAGCGTGGTTTTGCCTATGCCGTTGGGGCCAACTAGGCCGTGCGTCAGGCCATCGGCAAAGGTGAAATCTCGTGTCTTAATCATGAGTACATTCCTCGGCTTTCTGCAACGCGATCAAATAGGTCATGGAGTTGAGCGCGGTGGTACCCCAGCCGCACAGCTTCATCCACAAGCGGGGCCATGTATTCCGCCGCAAAATCGGCCCTGCGGCGCTCACGGATTTTCGCCAAGGCACCGTCTGCGACAAACATGCCGATGCCGCGACGCTTATCCAGCACACCAATATCCACTAGGAGGCTTATCCCCTTGCGAGCGGTGGCCGGGTTGATGTTGTGGAAATCAGCAAGCTCATTAGTGGACGGAGCCCGGTCCCCCTCGCCCAGGGTTCCGTCCACAATGGCGTCTTCCACCAAGGAAGCAATCTGGCGGAAGAGTGGTTGGGTGGAATTATCCATTAACCCTCGGTTCGTTGGTTAGTTACTTGTGTAACCAACCATATCGGCAACAGTCCACCTCTGCAATACTTCCGAAGAGAAAACTTTTTTGCCCCTACTGCGCTGGGATTTTGTCCAAGGTTATCGACGTTTTGTGACTAATGGGGCACACTGGAAACCACAAAGAATTTTATTTAGAACAATTAGAACGGAACTTAGGAGCCATGCTTGAACGCACACTTGTCTTTGTCGATACCTCATACTTGCTCGCAAGCTTTTATAACTCATGGGACACCGGAGCTCGCGCGCAACTAGAAATCGATCTACCCGAGGTGGTCAGCACCATGGGTGGGATGATTGAGAACCAACTGGGGACGCCAATCCAGCGCCAGTACTGGTATGACGGCATTCCCGATACCGGCCCGCACCGCTACCAACGGGCGTTGCGCACCTGCGAAGGCGTACAGCTACGCACTGGCCAGCTCATCGAATGGGGTGAGCGCCGCACCCAAAAGGCCGTGGATACCCGGTTGGTGGCGGATATGGTCATCGCCGCCATGAAGGGTCAATTCACTGACTTTGTCCTCGTCAGCGGCGATGCAGACATGATTCCCGGCGCACAAGCGGCCGTGGACAATGGCATCCGCGTGCATCTTTATGGATTTGGCTGGGACTCCATGTCCTCCGCCTTGCGCCATGCGTGCGATTCCACCACCATTTTGGACCCGCGCGAGGACTTCGCCGATGCTATGGAATTGCAGGTATTGGAAGGCCCGCTTCCGCCAGTGGTACGCGAAAACGCCCACAAGGACAGCGAGGAAATGCCGGAGCCGGACGAATGCGGCGAGCCTTCGGAGGTGGAGGCAGCCTTCGGTGCTACCGAGAAGCCCACCCCGGCCCCGACGCCCAAGCCAGCGCCGCCAAGGGCTGACACCACAGAGGACTCCGCTGCCGAGGAGGACTCTCCCGCGGAGAAGCCGGCGCCCAAGCCATCCATGATGGCGCCGCGCCGCAAGCTGCGCTCTAAATATGTTCCGCTGCCAGAAGAAGTGTGGAGCTCGGCTGGATTCCAGTCCCCCTTTGACGTGGGCCAGCAATACGCCTCGTGGTGGTTCGATAACGCTGCTAGCACCGAACAGCGCGACCAGGCACACCTGCTTTCGGGCGGCGGGCTTCCCCCGGAGATCGACCGCCCATTACTGCAATTTGCCTGCGAAACCCTGCACGAATACACCCTGACCGAAACTCAGCGCGTGAACCTGCGCGATGGTTTCCACTCGGGGATTCGTGGGGTTTTAATTAACGTTCGCCGGCAGAATTAATCGCCGGACTCGAGCTCTTTCTTCTTCTTAATATCCGCCCGGATGGCATCAAGGCGCGCAGTCGCCTTCATGTCATTGCCGGCGGCTTTGATCTCACTAATGCGGTCGCCACCGGTAGCATGCTGCAATTCTTGCGCGCCCAGGGCATCGGCGTAGCGCTTTTCAATCTTGGCGCGCACAGAATCAAGAGTAGGCACGGAATCATCCGGGTTTAGCTGATTCATGGAATCAATAGCCTGGGCGTTCTTTTCTTGCATAGCCGCCTGATCCGCCTGGGCCTCCAGCTGGCTAACCTGGGCTAGCTGCTCCTTCAAGCGCGCCTCAGACTGCTGCTGCTGACTCTTGGCCTGCGCGGCAGCTTGCTCTGCGGCAGCGTACTGCTGCTTGACGTCTTCCAGTTCCTGCTCCACTGCAACCAGCTGAGAAGCAACAACTTCCGCAGCCTGGTTATATTCGGCAGCCTTTTGCGGATCCTCCGCCGCATCTGCCAGTTCCAATGCACGCTGAGTTTGAGATTGGTAGTCCTGCTGGGACTTCACCAGGCGGTCCATCTGCATTTCCAGCTGAGACTTATGGCCGATGATTTCTGCGGCGTGCTCAGAAATCTGCTGGTGCTGCTCCTTGGCCGCCTGAACAGCCTGCTGGATCTGCACCTTCGGATCAGCGTTCTCGTCAATCTTCTGATCGAAGGAACTCATCATGTACTTCCAACCTTTGCTGAAAGGGTTAGCCATTATCTTCTCCTTTGGAAATAAAAAAGACGCTTTCTAGCGAGTTTAGCGATACTCACCAGAAAGCGCCGAGGAAGCTAGTTGGTATTAGCCCTGCGCATTTTGCTCTTCTACCTGGCGGCGGACCTCTGCCATGTCGAGTTCCTTAACCTGCTTGAGTAGGTCTTCCAATGCTGCAGGGGGCAGCGCGCCAGCCTCACGGAATACCAAGATGCCATCGCGGAAAATCATCAGCGTTGGAATGGACTGAATCTCCAGTGCGGATGCGAGGCCTTGGTTAGCCTCGGTATCCAGCTTGGCAAAGGTAGCATCGGTGTGCTCTTCGGAGGCTTTTTCAAAAACCGGCGCAAAGCGCTTGCAAGGTCCGCACCAATCGGCCCAAGCGTCTACGAGCGTAATGCCTTCGCCGGTAACGGTTTCTTCAAAGTTTTCTTCGGTGACATCGATAGTAGCCATGCTTGTTCTAACTCCTTTGTGTTTCGCTTTATTCCCCAACGTACCTGAATAAACCTTGTCATATACCCCCTGGGGGTATATGATTGGCTGCGGAATCAACCCACAGGAAGGATCATTATGAGCACCAAGAACTACACCGTAGAGGGCATGACCTGCGGACATTGCGAAATGTCAGTAAAGGAAGAAGTCGGCGAAATCTCCGGCGTTAGCGAAGTCACTGCAGACCACACCACCGGCGCCGTCACGGTTACTGGCACCGATTTCACCGATGAACAGGTAGCGGCCGCTGTAACTGAGGCCGGCTACACGTTGAAGTAGGCACCGCCATGTCCCACTTGGACCTTGGCGTCACGGGCATGACGTGCACTTCCTGCTCCTCCCGTGTCGAGCGCAAGCTAAACAAGCTCGAGGGTGTAAGCGCCAGCGTCAATTTCGCTACCGAGGCGGCGGCCATCGAGTATGACTCCCAGACGGTAAGTCCACAGGAGCTCATTTCGGTGGTTGAGGGCGCAGGTTACGGCGCTTTCGACATGGCCGAGACGAAGGCAGAGGATCCCCAGCCTAAGAAGGATGATGGCGACGCGTTGCTGCGCCGCACCATTGTCGCCGGAGCTTTATCACTGCCGCTCATGGTGGTATCGATGTCGCCGGCCCTGCAATTTCCCAATTGGCAGTGGGCCTGCGCCATCATCGCTACCATCGTCTACATCTTTGGTGGCGCGCCTTTCCACACCGCCACGTGGACGAACCTCAAGCACGGTTCTTTTACCATGGACACGCTTATCACCATGGGAACCTCAGCGGCCTATTTTTGGTCGCTGTGGGCGCTGTTTTTCGGCAACGCGGGCGAACCGGGCATGAAAATGCACATGACGCTGGACGCGAACGCGGCGCAGGTGGACCACATCTATTTCGAGTCCGTGGGCATGGTCATTACCTTCCTCCTGCTCGGCCGGTGGTTCGAGGCACGGGCCAAAGGCCAGTCCTCTGAGGCCCTGCGGGAGCTACTCTCCCTAGGAGCTAAGGAAGCTTCGGTGCTGCGCGAGGGAGGCGAGCAGCGCATTCCAATTGCCCAATTGCAGGTAGGCGATGTCTTCGTAGTACGCCCAGGCGAAAAGATCGCCACCGATGGCATCGTCGTTGCCGGCAATTCGGCGGTCGACGCCTCCATGATTACCGGCGAGCCCGTGCCCGTTGAGGTCGGCTCCGGCGATGCAGTGACCGGCGCAACCATTAATGCCTCTGGCAAGCTTGAGGTTCGAGCGACCAAAGTGGGCGAGGATACAGTACTGGCCCAAATGGCCCAGCTGGTCACGGATGCACAAACGTCCAAGGCACCAGTACAGCGCCTCGTGGACCGCATTGCGCAAGTCTTCGTCCCCGCGGTCATCGCCGTAGCAGTGCTGACACTCCTCGCCCATCTCCTCTTCGGCGGGGTGGCCCCAGCCTTTATCGCCGCGGTCTCCGTCCTCATCGTGGCTTGCCCCTGCGCTATGGGCTTGGCGACGCCCACAGCAATCCTCGTCGGCACCGGCCGCGGCGCGCAACTGGGGCTTGTCATTAAAGGCCCGGAGATCCTGGAATCTACGCGGCAAATCGATACCATCGTCATGGATAAGACCGGCACAGTCACAGCCGGAGAGATGTCCGTTACCGCCGTCCACGGTGACGTGCTCGAGCTGGCCGCGGCCGTGGAGCACAATTCCGAACACCCCATCGCCCGTGCCATAGCCAAAGAGCGCGACGTTAAGCCGGCTACCGAATTCGCAGTAGTTCCAGGCGGCGTGGAAGGAACTGTAGAGGGGGTCCGAGTGGGCGTCGGCAAGCCGCAAGGCCCCTTGGGTGACTTAGAAGCACCGTTCCGCGAGGCACAAGATTCTGGAGCCACGCCGGTGGTTGTCTCCGTAGACGGCCAACCTGCCGGAATCATTGAGGTCCGCGATACTATCAAGCCGAGCTCGGCCGCCGCTGTGGCGCAGATGAAGGAGCTGGGGCTTACCCCTTACCTGCTGACCGGCGACAACGCTGGGGCCGCCCGCGCCGTTGCTGCCGAGGTGGGGATCGAACGCGTCAGCGCCGAGGTACTACCGGAAGACAAGGTAAACCACATCAAGGAGCTGCAGGCCGCGGGGCACACCGTGGCGATGGTGGGCGATGGCATTAACGACGCCGCCGCCCTTGCCCAGGCGGACCTTGGGCTCGCCATGGGCGCGGGTACCGATGTTGCCATTGAGGCCTCCGATATCACCCTGATGAACGGCGATCTACGCTGCGCCGCTGACGCCATTCGGCTCTCGCGCCGCACGCTGGCAATTATTAAAGGCAACCTCTTCTGGGCCTTCGCCTATAACGTCGTACTCATTCCCGTGGCCGCGCTGGGCTGGCTCAACCCCCTACTGGCCGGCCTTGCCATGGCACTGAGCTCGGTTTTTGTAGTTACCAACTCACTACGCCTGAAAGGTTTTTCTGTTCAGCGATAGTATTATCCACATGCTCAGCCGCACCGAACGTCTCGATCGCCTTCCCGTCACCTCTAAGCACAAGCGCCTACTCCTAGGTTCTGGCCTTGGATGGGCGCTTGATGCTATGGATGTCGGGTTAATCTCCTTCATCATGGCCGCCCTTGCCGTTCACTGGGATCTAGGTGCCAGCCAGACTTCCTGGTTGGCCTCGGCAGGCTTTCTTGGCATGGCGCTCGGTGCAACCTTTGGCGGGTTGCTGGCGGATAAATTCGGCCGCCGCAATGTCTTTTCTCTCACCTTGCTTATCTACGGTTTGGCAACAGGGGCATCCGCGCTAGCTGGGGGACTAGCGGTTCTCATCTTCTTCCGATTCATCGTTGGGTTGGGCCTCGGAGCCGAGCTACCAGTTGCCTCCACGCTCATATCCGAATTCGCGCCTCGGCGGGTCCGCGGAAGGATGGTAGTCATTCTCGAGGCATTCTGGGCATTGGGATGGATCCTTGCGGCCATCATCGGCACTTTCGTGGTGAGCACATCTGAATCCGGTTGGCGCTGGGCCCTGGCCATTGGCATGCTGCCAGCCGCGTATTCAATCTATGTGCGCCGCGGTCTACCAGAATCTGTGCGTTTCCTTGAATCCAAAGGCCGCCATGACGAGGCCGAAGCTATCGTTGCCAGTTTCGAAGCCGCGGCGGAAAATCGCCCGCTAGACGATGCCCTCCCAGAGCCCACACCTTCCCCCGCAGCGTCTATCTGGAGTCCGCAGCTACGAAGGAGGACCGCAGCGTTGTGGACCATTTGGTTCTGTGTAAACCTCTCCTACTATGGCGCCTTCATCTGGATTCCCTCTCTGCTAGTAGCCGACGGTTTCTCCCTAGTGAAGTCTTTTAATTTTACCCTCATTATCACCCTTGCCCAGCTGCCTGGCTACGCGGTGGCAGCTTGGCTCATCGAGCTCTGGGGCAGGCGGATAACCCTCGCGGTTTTCCTGCTCGGCTCGGCAGCAGCAGCCGGCCTATATGGAGCAGCAGCTACGGAAGCATTGATCATCCTGGCCGGTTGTCTGCTCTCCTTCTTCAACCTCGGCGCCTGGGGAGCCCTCTATGCCATCGGTCCGGAGCTGTATTCCACTTCATTGCGAGGGCGTGGTACGGGAGCGGCAGCAGGCTTCGGTAGGCTAGCATCTATTGCGGCGCCACTAATCGTCCCGCCACTGCTTGCTGCGGGTGGGACGGCCTGGTTATTTATTGTATTCGCCGCAGCATTTGGCATTGCGGCTGCCGCCGCCTTCAGTCTGCCCGAGCAGAAAGGAATAGCGCTTGCTCAGTAGGCTCTCCCTCGCCGCGTGGACGGCCGTTATGGTCGCATTGACCACGCTCAAGCCTTTCTACCAAATCGGCTATTTGTGGAAACCGGAAAATCAGCGTGCGCGAGAACTGCGCTGGGTGCCGCTGGATGAATTCTCCGGCGGCAGCTGGTTTGCTCCGCTATTTGAGTACGCGGGAAACACAGCCTTCTTTATCCCGTTTGGAATGCTGGTGTTTAGTCTGTGCCGTTCCATTAAAACCACTGCGGCGTGGGGATTTGGCCTGAGCCTAGTGCTGGAGGTTTGCCAATATGCGTTTGCGCTTGGGCGAACGGATATTGATGACCTCATATTTAACACCGTGGGCGCACTCATCGGTGCGGCGTTCGCCCGCCTATGTGGCGAACGCTTCTTCCCCGTCTGGCGCTGGTTAGCACTTGTCGCAGCTGCGGTTTTCCTCGTATTGGTCATCCTCGGCCCACGATTGGGCGATCCCAATGCGGTGGTCGACCTGTAATTTATCCGTGGGCCATATTGACGAACTTGGAGTAGTGCAGCTGGTGTGCCACCTGCACGGTATCGATTGGACCGCCACGGTGCTTGGCTAGGATAATATCCGCCTCGCCGGCGCGCTCATTATCGCGATCCTGGGAGTCAGGACGGTACAGCAGCATGACCATATCGGCGTCCTGCTCCAAGGAGCCGGACTCACGGAGGTCAGCAAGCTGCGGCTTTTTATCAGTACGCGCCTCGGGTCCACGGTTCAGCTGCGAAATTGCGATGAGAGGAACCTCTAGCTCCTTGGCCAAAAGCTTGAGCTGGCGGGAGAATTCGGAAACCTCTTGCTGGCGGGACTCAACCTTTTTACCCGAAGACATCAGCTGCAGGTAGTCCAAGACGATCAAATCCAGCCCGTGCTGCTGCTTTAGGCGGCGAGCCTTGGAACGAATCTCCATCATCGTCAGGTTTGGAGAGTCATCAATAAACAGCGGGGCGTCTTGCACTCGGTTGAGGGTCTCATCAATTTTCGCCCAGTCCTCGGTGGAGACACGGCCGCCGCGCATATCGGCCAGCTTCACTTCTGACTCCGCCGAGAGCAGGCGCATGACAATCTCCGAGGCTGACATCTCGAGGGAGAAGATTACCGAGGACTTACCATGCTGCAAAGAGCAGGAACGCATGAAATCCATGGCTAGGGTCGATTTACCCACACCGGGACGAGCAGCGACGATGACCATCTGGCCCGCGTGGAGACCGTTAGTCAGCTTATCTAGATCGATAAAACCAGTTGGCACGCCTAGTTCCACACCGCCGGCTTGCTGCAGTGCTGCCAGCTCATCAATGGTGGGGTCAATGAGGTCACCCAAGACTCGGTAATCTTCCGCAGTTTTGCGCTGAGCGACGGCGAAGACTTCCTGCTGGGCGCGGTCCAGGACGGACTCGATCTCTGCATCCTCGGTGCCGGAAAATCCTAGCTGTACTACGCGGGTGCCGGCATCAACCAGCTTGCGCAACACGGCCTTCTCCGCGACGATCTCTGCATAATAGCGGGCATTTGCCGCCGTTGGCACCGTGGCCAGCAGCGTGTGCAGATAGGGGGCGCCACCAACGCGTTCGAGGTTATTAAAGCGGTCCAGCTGGGAGGCCAAAATGACAGCGTCGACATCTTTACCCTCAGAATAAAGGTCCAGCATGGCGCGGTAGATCAGGGTATGAGCCGGATAGTAGAAATCTTCTGGCTCCAGCTCTTCGATGACTTCCATCACCGTATGGGGACTCAGCAGCATTGCGCCTAGGACGCCCTGCTCCGCCTCCCGGTCTGCGGGGGGCTGGCGGAATTCTCCATAGCGCTTTGGCTCTTCCTGCTGAAAGCGACGGCGTGGGGCCGGTTCCTCCTCGGGCGGCGGCTCCGGCGGCAGGTGTTCATCGTCAAAGCTGGCGTTGGTCATGTCTTCCCCCTTGTAGCTATTCGAGCGAGCGTAACGAAATTTCAGTTTAGTCTAGCGCCGGGACACTACCCCCTGGGTATAAAACCGAAAGTTATCCACAAGCTGTTGTGGAAATTGCTGGTCGCGGCATTCTTGGGCCGCAATCGCCCTGCATATGCTTGTGGATAACTCAAAACCTCCGTGACCTGCACACATCATATCCCCTGCTCACGGCAGGTTTTCGCAGATGTGAAAAGTGGCACATTAACAGTGGATAAGGGCCCTGACCTGCGGGTTAATAAAGCAACCGAGGTGTAAACGCAAAGTTAATGAGCCGGAGAGTTATCCACAGATTTCCCCAGTTATCCACAAGCCGGTGAAAACGCGCTAAAGGCCCCAAGAACCTGCCACCTCACATAGCAGGAACTTGAGGCCTAAAGCGTTGCTGTTGTCTTTGGGTCTATATGGACCGTCGTGCGCCTAGTTAGGCAGCAACGACCGAGAAGTTCACCTTGCCGATAACATCAGCGTGCAGCTTCAGCTCGACCTGGTAGTTGCCGGTCTTCTTGACCAGGCCCTTTGGAAGCACAACAATGCGCTTATCCAGCTTGGGGCCACCGGCCTTGGAGACGGCGTTGACAATGTCTTCTGCTTTAACGGAACCGAAGAGCTTACCGGATTCGGAGGTCTTAACCTCTACCTTGACATCCGTCAGCTGCTCGAGCTGGTTGCGGACTTCACGTGCGTGATCCAGGTCGCGAATCTCGCGAGCTTCCTGGGCGCGCTTGATGCCCTCAATCTGCTTCTCTGCGCCGCGGGTAGCCACGATAGCCAGGCCGCGAGGAAGCAGGTAGTTACGTCCGTAGCCGTCCTTAACCTCAACAATTTCGCCAGCGGCGCCGAGGTTCTCAACGGCAGCGGTGAGGATCAGCTTCATGATCCCTGCCTTTCAATTGAGTTAGTTGAATAGTTGCGGGTGACAGACTTAGAACGGAGGTTCAGAATCAGCGCCTCCGAAACCACCAGCTGGTGGAGCGGAGTTCCACGGATCCTCAGAAGGAGCCTGGTTCTGCTGCTGCGGCTGCTGTTGCTGGCCGCCTCCAAAACCGCCCTGATTATTGTTATTCGAGCGCTGCTGGCCGCCGCCGCTAAAGTTATTGCCGCCCTCACGTGGATTGCGGTTTACCTGTGCGGTGGCGTAGCGCAGAGACGGGCCGACTTCGTCGACGTCAATCTCGAATACGGTGCGGTTTTCACCCTCGCGGGTCTGGAAGGAACGCTGCTTCAAGCGGCCGGTAACGATGACGCGCATGCCCTTAGACAGGGTTTCGGCGACGTTTTCTGCCGCCTGACGCCATACGTTGCAGGTCAGAAACATAGCTTCGCCGTCTTCCCACTGGTTCGTCTGCGAGTTATAGCGACGAGGGGTGGAGGCGACGCGGAAGTTAGCTACTGCCGCACCCGCCGGGGTGAAGCGCAGCTCGGGGTCAGCAACGATGTTGCCTACCACCGTGATATTGGTATCTCCCTGTGCCATGTCTTTACTCCTTATCGGTTACGTGGATTGTGCTTGATCCCAGTATCCGTTACTTGCTGTCGGTGCGCAGAACCTTGGTACGCAGGATGGTGTCGTTCAGGTTCAGACGGCGGTCGAGCTCGGCAACCGAAGTGTGCTCGCACTCCAGGTTGACGACGGCATAAATGCCCTCTTCCTTCTTGTTGATGGGGTATGCAAGACGACGCTTGCCCCATACATCAAGGTTCTCAACCTTGCCGCCATCCTGGCGGACGATTTCGAGGAACTTATCCAGGGACGGGGTTACGGTGCGCTCATCCTGATTAGGATCCAGAATGATCATGACTTCGTAGTGACGCACGGACCTCATCACCTCCTATGGTCTAGTAGTTTTCGGCTGCATCACCTTTGCGGATGCAGCAGGAGGGTACGTTGCGTCAAGCAACCCCACTACAGTACCGCAAGTGACCGGCGAAAAGAAATCTAACCGGTGGTAGTTGCGGCGAAAAACACAGCGGCTGTCGCCGGAATGATGGTGAGGAAAAGGATGGCGAGGATCCCTAAAACGATAGGCCCGCGCCGATCCTCGCGGTTATGAAACAGCCAGAAGGCGCCCATCACGCAGAGAAAGCCTAAGAAGATGGAGGCCATCCCGATATAGGTAACAATCATGCGAATGCTCCTGCCAAAGGATCACTGCCACCATGCGCATCGCGCACCTTATCCGTGGTCTTACCGCACATCTGGCGAATGATAAGTACAGCCATGGCGATAATGAGGGCATCGCGGGAGATAACGGCGACGTCAAGAAGCTCGTGCGGAATGCCCTTATTGTCCGTGCCCAGCATGTGCCACATCAATAGCGGCCATACCAGGGCGTCAACAAGCGCCCAGCTAAAGACCAGACGCCAGCGCGGCAATGCTAGAGCTGCGGGGACTACCAGCCACAGCGAATACTGCGGCGACCACACCTTGTTAACCAATAAAAAGGCAGCCACGATGAGGTAGACCAGCTCTGCCATGCGCGGGGTTCGCGCGCTGCGCAGACCCAGCACCGCAATTGCTGCGCAAAGAGCCAAAAAAGCCACCAAGCTGAAGGTATTGAGAAACTCTGGGCTAAAACTCATGCCGGTATTGCGGCTGAGCACTGAGTAGATGGTGGTCCACTCCGCACCGCGCTCTTGGTTGAGGCGGAAAAATTCGCGCCACGCATCCGGGTATTTCATTGCCACCGGCGCGTTGACCGCAATCCAAGCTACGGACGCGCCAAGTAAGGCTAGGAAAAATTGCGGCCAACGGCGATTGCGCACCGTCAAGACCAAGAATGCCCCCAAGATGAAGACCGGCCATAGCTTGAAAGAGGCGCCAAGGCCGATAAGGACACCCGCTACCACCGGCCGCTTGCGCGCGGCGGCTAGAAGCGCGCCTACGGCAAAGGCGATGGAGGGGATATCCCAGTTGCTAAAGGCGTGAATGATGATAAGGGGGCTGGCCGCTACCAGGATGGTGTCCCACGTGCGATTGCCTACCAAAAGGTAGACCATATAAAGCACGCCGACCCAGATACAGGACATGACCAAGGCGGTGAGGCCGAAGTACCATCCGGCCTCTGGGATTCCGGCCCACTCCACAAGGGAATAGGTATTGCGGGCGATCCACCCCATCATTCCTTGGAATAAGCCCGCGAGGACCGGGTATTCCATATAGCGGGTCAGGTCGCCCTCCTGCCAAGAGTAGGCATAGGGGAAGCCGCCTTCATCGAGGCCACGGCCACCATAGAGCGGGATGATGTCGTTATAGCAGAAAGAGGTGTACTGGCGGTTTGCTGCCCAATTCAAGCTAATAACCCCGTCATCACCGCGGGTACCGCCAGCACAATTGGCTTTGGAGAGGAATCCGCAAGCCAGAAATACCCAACCGACGGCGATGATGGCGCGCAGCGGGGTCCACCATTGGGTACGCCGAACACCGGCAAAACGGCCCATTGGCCCGCCGAGGAATTCAATTACCCCGCGGGCCAACGGCTCTGAGGAGGCGGGAATGCGCTGATGCGAATTCACTGTCACTGCCGCCTACCCTAAAAGGTCTGCCAGGTCGCTATTCGGACCAATGAGGTCATCTAAGGACGGGGCCTCTTGCTGGGCCGGTGCTTGGTTGTTGTTGCCATTGTTGCCATTGTTGCCATTGTTGCCACGGTTGCCACGCTGTGGACTTGGCGCTGGCTTCGGGCTCTCCGGTTTCTCTTGTGGCTGGACCGGCTTGGTCTCTTCTTCCGGCGCAGCCTGCTGCTCTGGAGCCTCGTAGTTTTGCGTATCGCCAGCGCCGCTATCCCAGCTCGGGTCATAGGCCGGGGCAGCGGTTCCGGCGCCCATATTGCCGAATCCCAGTGGATAGGCGGCCGGGAAGTTTTGGAATTCGGAGTTGGCCAGGGAGTTATCCAGCACGGCCTTCCAAATCTTGGTCGGCGCGCCCGCGCCGTACATGATGCCGCCGTACTGATCGAAGATGGCGGAGGTGTTATCGGCGGTACCTACCCACACGGCAGTGGCCAGCTGCGGGGTGGCACCAACCATCCAGGCATCCTTGTTATTTCCGGTATCGCCCATCTGGGTCGTACCGGTCTTAGAGGCAGAAGCGCGGCCGCCCGCAAGGGCGCCATTGGACCACGCGGCTACCGGCTGCATGGCCTCGAGGACGTTATTGGCCACATTGGACGATACGCGGCGCTCGCCTTCATCTTCAGGGTGCTCGTACAGCACTTCACCGGCGGCGTTTTCTACGCGCTGCACAAAGTGGGGATTATGCCACACGCCCTGGTTAGCCAGAGTGGACATCGCGGTAGCCATATCGAGCGGGCGGGACTGGTACTGACCCAGGACGATGCCCTCGAATGGCTGCTTGCCCTTTTCCGTCAGCGTCTTCTCAATGCCCGGCAGGGACTTAGCCACACCCAAGGCATGCGCCATGTCCGCGGTGTCCTGCGTACCGTTCTTCAGGTCCGCCTGCAGGCGCAGGAAGGAGGTATTCAGGGACTGCTTGGTAGCCTCGCGCAGGTTGCATACGCCGCAGCCACCGCCCACGTTGGTAACCATATCGGATCCCGGCAGCTGATAAGGAGCAGAAGAGTAATTAGTATCCAGGCTAATTCCCTGCTGCAGGGCAGCTGCTAGGGCCATGATCTTGAAAGTCGAACCGGTCTGCAGCGGGGAATTGGCGTAATCCCAACCATTGGAATCGTGGCCACCGAAGTACCCGCGGACCGCACCGGTCTTCGGGTCGATGGTGACGGAAGCCGCACGTGCATCTTCCTGCAGGGGAGCCATCTGCTCATCGACTGCCTGGATGGTGTTGTTCTGCACGTTCATATCAATAGTGGTGGTAATGCGCAGACCACCGGTGGACACCTCGTTTTCGGTGATGCCTACCTCTTCCAGCTCACGGATGACCTGATCTTTGATGTGACCGTTGGCGCCCGGGGCCTCGGTATAAGCCGAGTACTCGGCTGGGTCGCGGGTCTCCGGGAAAGTCATCCCATCGCGCTGTTCTTGGGTGAGGTCACCCATGCCCACGAGGCCATCTAGGACGTAGTTCCAGCGGTCCTCGGAGCCCTCTTGGTTCACGCGCGGGTCGAGTCCGGACGGGGACTGGATGAGGCCGGCGAGCATGGCGCCTTCCTCCGGGGTGAGGTCCTTGGCGTCCTTATTAAAGTAGGCGTTGGATGCGGCCTGGATGCCGTAGGCATTGCGTCCGAAGTACACGGTGTTGAGGTAGGCGTTGAGAATATCCTTCTTTTCCCACTCATTGGTCATCTTCACCGAGTAGATAAGCTCGCGAATCTTGCGCACATAGGAGTACTCATTACCCACTAGCGTGTTCTTCACATACTGCTGGGTAATGGTGGAACCGCCACCAGCATCAGCGTTGCCGGTTACCTTACCCACCACGGCGCGGCCGAGGCCGGTGAAGGAGAAGCCGGAGTTATCCCAGAAATCGCGGTCCTCCGCGGCAAGCACGGAGTCCTGCACATAGTCCGGGATCTCATCTAGGTTTACGTGGGTACGGTTGCCTTCCGGCGGCACCAAACGGGCGAGCTGGGTCTGGTTATCGCCCGCGTAAATGGTGGAGACTTGGTTATTGGCCAGGTCCTTGGGCTCCGGAACGGTGTATTGCGAATATGCATAAGCAAAAAGTCCTGCGGGCAATGCCACAAAGACCAGTAGGAACGCCAAAACGACCCACGGCCAGATGCGGCGTTTCTTCTTCGCCTGCTTTTTGCTGGGGCGAGCCACCTTAGTGGACTTGCCGGTAGATTCCTTCTCGGTCACTGATTCGTGTCCTCATTCATCCCTGATCACAAACTAAATAATTGCAGCTTACTGCCTAAGGCGGTGTGCCGGAAACTAACACGCGTTAAAAGCAGTAGCAGAACGCAACAAGTGGTTCCACCGGCACTGGCGACATACCTCCACCTCGTGCACCGTAAACTCCAAGCCCTCGGCTACAAATTCCGCTATTTCTTTATCACTACGGGCGCTCCCAGCACGCCGGCCGAGGTTCTCGCCATAGACCCAGCGGGTAAGCCGCAAAGGCTCGCCGCATACGGGGCATTCTTTATCCATGGTGCGCCCGTGGTGCTCAGCTGCGGCGCGCAGCAGAAAATCGGCATCGCATACCTCTTCCCGTGTGAGCTGCCCGGCGCGAAATTCGCGCAGATGGTGGGCGCGTTCCCACTCGTGGGAGAGCACATGCTTATAGGCAACGGAATTCACCCGAATCATCCTAATTACCTCTTCTTGATCGATCCACATGGTGTTATGCCACCGCAGGGCACAATTTTCGGCTTAGTCTTGCGCAGTCACTGACAATCACAATTCATGGAAATAAAAGGAGTAAACCTTGTCCGAGAAGGTAAAGGTCGCCATCGTGGGCGTCGGCAATTGCGCCACGTCCCTCATTGAAGGCGTGGAGTTTTATCGCAACGCCGCTGCCGATGCAGATATTCCCGGTTTGATGCACACCCAGTTTGGCCCGTATCACGTCGGCGACGTGGAATTTGTTGCCGCTTTCGACGTGGATGCGGACAAAGTGGGCAAGGACCTTGCGGAGGCCACGCGCAGCTCCCGCAATTGCACCATTTCTATTACCGACGTGCCAGAGCTGGGCGTTACCGTGCAGCGCGGGCCTACCCTGGATGGCTTGGGCCGTTACTACCAAGAGTCCATTGCGGAATCAGAAGCCCCGCTTGCCGACGTCCCCGCTGTCCTCCGCGAATCCGGCGCCGACGTCGTAGTTTCCTACCTGCCGGTGGGCTCCGAAGATGCGGATAAGTTCTACGCACAAGCGGCCATCGATGCCGGTTGCGCCTTCGTCAATGCCCTGCCGGTCTTTATTGCCTCTGATCCAGAATGGGCGAAGAAGTTTGAAGACGCCGGACTGCCCATTGTGGGCGATGATATTAAATCCCAGGTAGGCGCCACCATTACGCACCGCGTCATGGCAAAGCTCTTCGAGGACCGCGGCGTGCGCTTGGAGCGCACCATGCAGCTCAATGTGGGCGGCAATATGGACTTTAAGAATATGCTCGAACGCGAGCGCCTCGAATCAAAGAAGATTTCCAAAACGCAGGCCGTCACCTCTAACCTGCACAACTCGCCTATCGCCGGCAAGCGCGAGGACCGCAATGTTCACATCGGCCCTTCGGATTATGTGGAATGGCTCGATGACCGCAAATGGGCCTATGTCCGTTTGGAAGGATCTGCCTTCGGCGAAGTCCCGCTGAACTTGGAGTACAAGCTGGAGGTCTGGGACTCCCCTAACTCTGCCGGCATCATCATCGATGCGGTGCGCGCCGCCAAGATTGCCCTCGACCGCGGGGTTGCCGGCCCAGTACTGCCTGCCTCGTCCTACCTGATGAAGTCCCCGCCGGTGCAAAAGGCCGATGACGTGGCACGCGCCGAGCTGGAAGATTTTATTGCCGGAAGCTAACTTTTTAACTTCCAAACTACCGCGCAGAGAAAACGAGCTATACAATCGTTTTCTATGACGCAGCAACATGAGGAGAAGGGCCCCGCTCAATCCCCGTCTACATACGAGGATGCTGTCGAGGTCGCGCGTTCCATCCAACCGGCGCTCAATAAGCTCATCCTTATTTTCCAGCGCACGGCAGAGGGCTCTTCTTTGACCACCTCCCAGGTATCCATCATGAACCAGCTGCGTATGCGGGGCCCATCACGCGTATCCACCATCGCGCAGGCAGAGCTTATCCGCATGCCCACCGCCTCTAATGCGCTCTATCAGCTAGAGCGCCGCGGCTACGTGGAACGCCACCGCGATGAGGAAGACCGCCGCGGTGTCCTGGTAGCGCTGACGCAACTGGGCGAATCTGAACTCGCCATCGTTTCACAGCAGCGCGCCTCGGCCTTGGCAGAGATCATGCGGTGGCTAGAGCCTGAAGATTTGGATACCGCGAACGAGGTTGCCACCGTCATCTCCAAGCTTGCAGATGTCTATCGCCCCACAATGAACGGCGAACAGCACTAGTTTTGCCCGCAGTGATTTCATTTTTCTGGGGCTTAACGTGATAATTGAGAGAAGCGAAAACCGTAATCTCTCACTAGTTCGTACAGTATGGCAACTGATATTTCCGATGGGCATCTCCCAGCCCTGAGCAAGGGCTCGGCCGAAAAGCCACTTCGCATCCTTATTTCTTGGAGCCCCTCTTCCTCCGGCACCGAGGCACTCGAGTGTGCCGCGTGGCTTTCCCGTACCGCTGATATCCAGGTACGCGTCATCTCTACCGTATTCCAGCCGTGGACTACTACTTCCCTCAGCAAACTGGGCGGAAAATATAAAAAATGGTTTAAAGGACAAAAGGAGGCCTGTGCCGCCGCTACCCGTGCCGCCCTCGATGAGGCCGGCGTGCCGCGTAGCTGCTGGGATGAGAAACCCTCCCTATTGGTCGACGGCCCTTCGCGCCCCCATCTGCTGACAGAAATGGCCAAGAAGTTCGAGGCAGACCTCATCATTTTGGGGCCCAACCAGGCCGCACCCAAGGGGCGTTTCTTCGCCGGATCTACGGCCGATACCCTGCTGCATTATTCCCCTCAACCATTGGGCTTGGTGCCTCGCAAGGTAAAGCTGTCCAAGCACGGCGTCACCCGCTTTAACTTTGCCATCACCGAACGCAGCCCGCGAGAAGATCATGAGATGCTCGCCGCAGCCGAGCTTGCCAATCGCTGGAACCTGCCGCTGCGCCTGCTTGCCTTTTCGGCAAAGGGACTGCTCAATACGCCGTCCAAGGATAAGCACGATATGGCGCTCGAGCTGGCGGCGGAGTGGCTCGAGGATTCCCTTGCCATGCTGGATCGCGCCCGCGATTGCATCCAGGAGAAATTCCCAGAGCTGGATGTCACCTCTGAAATTGGTTCCGGTGCCGGCTGGGGCGGCGCAGTGGATTCGCTCAAGTGGAAAAAGGGCGATCTCATGCTTATGGCCTCCACCCCGCAAGGCCCCATCGCCCGCGTATTCTTGGGTTCTACTGCCACGGAGCTGCTGCCGCATATTCGGGTGCCCATCTTGGTCCACCCAGCCTGCGGTTAGGATTGGGGTATGAGCCAGCGACCAGAGCATCCCGAAAACGATCTGACATCCGATGCTGACTATGCCAATCTGCGCCGCCCTGAACCGCAGAGTTTCGATGAGCTGGCCGATGAGCCGGATCCTTTAGAGATTGCCGCTGCTAACCGCCGCTCTACCCGGCAAGCCGTCTGGTACATGCTCGCAGTCCTTGTCATCTCCGCGCTTTATGGCTTCTCGGTCGCGCTCGCCGCTAGGCTTATGGGCGGTCCTTTATGCGAAGATGGCACCGCTACGTGGCTCTGCACCGATGGGCAGCGCACCTTCTTTAGCCTGACCACCCCGATCATTCCCTTCTTCGGCATGATTGGCTGCGCCATCATCATGGTGCGCAAGCTGCACCGCTATCTGCGCTGGCGCAGTTGGATGGCCATTTTCTGGGTGATGGCCTGCAATTTCATGCTATGGACCATTACCGATATCCAGCTATTTCTCATGGACTCGGCTGCCGCATAGAAAACCTCCCCCTCCCGATGATCCTCCTGCTTGATAATTACGATTCTTATACCTTCAACCTGGCTCACCTCATTGCAGAGGTAGACGGGCGTCACCCACTCGTTATTGCTGCCGGCGAGGCGGAAGGGCTGGCCGAGCGCGTCCGTGCCGGCGAATTTTCTCATGTGGTGATTTCTCCCGGTCCAGGCACGCCTGAGCGGGAGGAGGACTTCGGTGCTGCCCGAGCCATCATCACCGCCGCAGCGGCGGCCGAGATTCCGGTGCTGGGCGTATGCCTTGGCCACCAAGGGCTGGGCCTGTTGGCCGGCGCTCAGGTTTCTCGTGCACCACAACCGCGCCACGGTTTTGTCTCCACCATTAGCCACTCGGGCGAGGGCATCTTTGCCGGAATCCCGCAAGATTTCGAGGTAGTGCGCTACCACTCCCTGCAGATTGACGAGGTCCCCGGTATCACCGTTCATGCCCGCAGCGAGGATGGCGTCATTCAAGCGCTCAAGGTCGATGGTTTGCCGCACTGGGGCGTGCAATTCCACCCGGAGTCGGTGCTTACCCAGCACGGCCGGGATATTATGCGCAACTTCCTGGGTGGGTTCCGCCTGCTCCACCGCGAGGTTCCCGGCGCGGTGGACTGCCCGCAGGTCTTTGCTACCCTGCGCGCCGAAGGAAAAGATGCCTTCTTCCTCGACTCCGCGGATCCGCGCGGGCGCTACTCCATCCTCGGAGATACCGCTGGCGCGTTGAGTCGTTCTTTCCGCTATAGGCTTGGTGACGCCCCCGATATCCTTACCCTCTTGGACCGCGAGCTCGCTACCCGCGTCGTCAACGCTCCAGAACTTCCTTTCACCGGCGGGGTTATCGGCTACCTAGGCTATGAGTGCGCCCAGCTCACCCTGCCCATTGAGCTAAGCCACCGCTCCCCTTACCCAGATGCTTATTTTGTGCGGCCGCAGTCTTTTATGGTCTATGACCACCAGGAAGAAACAGCGCATCTGTGCTGCCTGGCTGGCGACGGCGCCGAGCAACTGCTGGACCGATTAGAAGCCGCCTTGAGTACGGATGAACCACAGGAGACTGGGGAGGGCCGCAGGGCGTCGCTAAGCGCAGGCGCCTGGCGCAGCCCCGACTACCTGGAGCGGATTAAGCGCACTCAGGAGTTCCTGCACGCCGGGGAGAGCTACGAAGTCTGCCTGACCGATACCTACTCGGCCGGGGCCGAGGGGGAGCTTTATTCCCAACTGCGCTCACACAATCCCGCTCCCTATGCCGCGCACCTCGTCTTCGATGGCGTGGAAGTCTGCAGCGCCTCGCCTGAGCGCTTCCTCACCGTGCGCGGCCGTGAGGTGGAGGCCAAGCCGATTAAGGGCACTATCTCCGCCGACCAGGATCCTGCGTTGCTGACCACGGACCCGAAGACGCGCGCCGAAAACCTCATGATCGTCGACCTGCTGCGCAATGACCTTTCCCGGGTATGCGAGCCCGGCAGCGTGCGCGTACCGAAGTTGATGCAGGTAGAAAGCTATGCCACGGTCCATCAATTGGTGTCCACCATTACCGGAGCGCTGCGCGCCAATGCCACTGCGATCGATACCCTCCGCGCCACCTTTCCTCCCGGCTCGATGACGGGCGCGCCAAAGCTGCGCACCTGCGAAATCATCGATCAGCTCGAAACCGGCCCGCGCGGGGTCTACTCCGGCGTGGTGGGCTACTTGGGCTTCGATGGGCAAGCCGATCTCAGCGTGGTCATCCGCACGGCCCTACGCGCGGGCGCTGCGGTCACTATCGGGGCCGGCGGGGCCATCGTTTTGGATTCGGATCCGGCCGCCGAGCTAGAAGAGCGCAACCTTAAGGCGCAGTCCGTATTAGGTGCATGGCAATGAGTACCTATCTCTGGCACGAGGGAAGCTTTGTTCCCAGCCAGGCCCACACCGGCCCCTTTGACGTGGCGGATTCTTGGCGGATGCTTGGCGACGCCCACTCAAACGCCCTTCCCCTTCACTTCCGGCGCTTCGAGTCGGTGGCGGGGCCGCTTCCCGCTGGGTTCGTGCCTGCGATGCTGCAGCGCTTCGCCCCCGGCGATCTCTTTCCCCGCATCTCGCTAGCCGCAGAACAACTGCGCCTCGATATTCGCCCTGCGCCCCCTGCACGCCCAGTCACCCGGCTCACTTATGCGCAGGCACCCGACCCGCGCTCACAACCTTTAGTCAAGGGCCCCGATTTCCCGGCACTGGCACGCTACCGCGCCGAGTTCCAGGACGACGGTGCCGATGACACCGTCATAGTGGATTCCTCCGGTGCCATGGTGGAGACCACCACCGGCGCGCTCGTCGCCTGGGACGGGGAGACTCTTGTCCTCCCCACCGGGACGGCGCTGCCCAGCATCACGCTGCACCAGGTCACCCGGCGCGCCGCGGCCCTAGGCATACGGACCGAAACACGCCCGCTCACCCTGGAGCTCGCCACCGAATGCCCCCTGTGGTTCCTCAACTCGCTGCACGGAATCAGCCCGGTGACCGAACTATACACACCTACCGGCATTGTCTATCCGCCCTGCAACCCGCACACCGCCACGTGGCAACAGTGGTGGTGGGACTCCTTCCACAAGGAAACTCCGCGCGACTAGCTCTCCTGCTTGGCTAGCTGGGCTGCCAACTGCGTTTGCACTGCATGTTGACCGTAACCAGTCATGGGTACTGACTCTCTAAGTCGACTGTCCTCTACAAACACCTAACCACCCAGTCAGTAAGCACGAGAGCGGCCCCGCCTACTATGTTCGATAGGTAGACGAGGCCGCCGGGGAAAAGACTCAAGATCTTAAGCTATTTGATTTGAATTAGCTTTCAAATTTCGAGCTATCAAGGTGCAAAGGGTCGACATCACTAGTCCCGCACCAAACACCCAAACAAGGGCCGGCGAGAAGATCGCAGTTTCCCCATCGCCCTTTGAACCGATTAACAGGCCGACTGCAATCGCAATGATGCCGATAATCATTCCTATCAACTGGACCTTCGCGGACTGTTTCGAGAGAATTAACGTGGTAATTGCGGAAACCACAGACAGAATAATGACCACAGTGCCGATCCAACCGATTCTGACTGGGGCCATAAAAACGAGAGCCACCCCTAAGACAGCCGCCACCAATTCAGGCCAAAGCGGACGGAGTTTTCCACTTGCCATAGTTACTCTCCTTTACTTCTCTTATCCCGAAATCGTAGGGTTCCACTGGCTAGGATGAGCTGCAGTCACGGCAGAAAAATAGGTTCCTGCAGCCGCGGCAACGCCCCCCTTCATCTTAAAACTGAGCATAAAATTAAACTCCTCAAGTCGAATGTGAAAGCCTTCGGCCCGCCTGCCACCGATACGTGCGATCCTGCAACGCAGCGGTCAAAGCCGGAACCTATAAAAATCAACATACTTGAAAGTAATTTGCAGCAAGTAAAATGGCGGTAAAACTCTATTAACTTTTTAGTTAACGCTCAGCCCACCCTGCGGCGAAGCAAAGCATCTGCCGAGCGTTGCCTCTCCCGATCTCACGCCTGTTTCGACAGCACTTGGCAGTTTCTAATCAAGACCTCGAATTTTGATCGGCGAATTTTGCTGCTACCTCGGCGCAATCTGGCCGGCCGCAGTGCTGCGTTTCTACGTGCTGGATGCAGTCATCACAGATGAGCACCTGCTGGCGGCAGGTATCTTCATTAATGCAATTGTGGAAGGTATTCGTGCCTTTGCCACAGTGCACGCAATGGCCCAGCTGGATAAAGCCTGGGTCCTGGAGTCCTTGGCCAAACTCATGGTGCATGCGTTTATCAAAGACATACATTGAGCCTTCCCACAGGCCATCATTGCCGTACTTTTCGCCATAGCGCACAATGCCGCCATCGATCTGGTAGACCTCTTTGAAACCACGATTCTTCATCAACGAAGACAGGATCTCGCAGCGAATACCGCCGGTGCAATAGGACACCACCGGCTTATCTTTCATCCAGTCGTACTTGCCGGACTCAATTTCCTCGATGAAGTCATGCGTGGTTTTCACATCGGGCACGACGGCATTTTTAAACTTGCCAATCTCTGCCTCCATGGCGTTGCGTCCATCAAAGAAGACGACTTCCTCGCCACGTTCTTCTACCAGCTTATTAACCTCTTCTGGCTTGAGGTGCACGCCACCACCGACGACACCATTTTCATCCACCTTCAGCTCGCCCGGCGCGCCAAAGGCCACGATTTCATCGCGCACCTTGACCGAAAGGCGCGGGAAGTCATCCGCTCCGCCCTCGGACCACTTGAACTGCATGCGCTTAAAGCCTGGGTATTCCTTGGTCTGGCGGACGTAGCGCTTGCAGGCTTCCATATCGCCGCCTACGGTGCCGTTGATGCCGTGCTCAGAGATGAGGATGCGGCCCTTGAGCCCCAGGGACTCGCACAGGGTGCGCTGCCACAGCATGATTGCGGTGGGATCTTCGATGGGGGTAAAGCAGTAATACAGGAGAACTTTGCCAATAGTCACGCCCCAATCTTAGGCCTGCAGCAGGATAGATCCCCAATCTTGTAGTTGTTCTTTATAAGACTGCGGCCCCTCCAGCACGGGCTGAAAGGGCCGACCTTCTACTACGCAGAACCTAGCGCTTCTGATACAGCGCTTTCTTGCGGGCAAAGACGGGATCAGAGGTCACGAGCACGCCAAGGTTGCGGAAGATTCCCTCATCCACCGAACCCAGGATGGTGGTGGTGTGGACGTCGCACCCGGCAAGCTCCTTGATCTGTTCCAGCGCCTTTCGGGCATTGTCATCCTTAGCTGCAGACACGGATAGGGCGATGAGCACCTCGTCGGTATGCAGGCGTGGATTCTTGGAACCCAGGTGCTTGGTCTTAAGCGTTTGAATCGGTTCGATGGACTCGGGCGACAACAGGTGGATATCGTCATCGATGCCCGCCAGGTGCTTCAGCGCGTTGAGCAGCATCGCCGCCGAGCAGCCCAGCAGGGGCGCGGTGCGGCCGGTGATTATGGTGCCGTCGTGCAGCTGCATAGCGGAGGCAGGCTCGCCGGTTTCTTCCGCACGCTGGCGCGCAGGCGCCACCACGGGCCGATCTTCTACCTTGATGCCGGCCTTAGCCATGATGACGGCGGCTCGCTCAGACTGCTCGGTGCCCAAGCCGGCACGCGCCTCTTCCACCTGCGCCTTGAAGTAACGGCGGATGATTTCTTGTTGGGCGGCGGCACGGCACACGGCGTCATCAGTAATGCAGAATCCGGCCATATTCACGCCCATGTCCGTCGGAGACTGGTATGGGGTGGTACCGGTAAGCTTTTCCAAAAGCGTGCGCAGCAGCGGGAATGCTTCCACGTCGCGGTTGTAGTTCACGGTGGATTCGCCGTGGGCGGACAAGTGGAAGTGGTCAATAATATTGGAATCATTGAGGTCCACCGTGGCGGCCTCATAGGCCAAGTTCACGGGGTGTTCCAGGGGGAGATTCCAAATAGGGAAAGTTTCAAACTTGGCGTAGCCGGCATTATTGCCGCGCTGGTGCTCGTGGTAGACCTGCGAGAGCGCGGTGGCCAGCTTGCCGGAGCCAGGGCCGGGCGCGGTCACCACGACAAGGTCGCGGGAGGTTTCCGCAAACTCATTGCGGCCAAAGCCCTCTTCGGACACGATGAGGTCCGTATTGGTGGGGTATCCAGGGATAACGCGGTGGCGCGCCACCTTGAGGCCGAGGCGCTCTGCCTTGTCGATGAAGGCTTCCGCCTGGGAGTTGCCTTCCTCCAGCTGGGTCATGACGATGTTTTCTACCAAGAATCCGCGGCTGCGGAATACGTCCACCAGGCGCAGCAGGTCATCTTCGTAGAGGATGCCTAGGTCGGCGCGCACCTTCTGGCGGGAGATGTCCTTGGCATTGATGCAAATGAGGATCTCTACGTCCTCTTTGATGCGCTCTAGCATCGCGATTTTATTGTCCGGGGTGAAACCCGGCAGCACGCGGGAGGCATGCATATCGTCGAAAAGTTTGCCGCCCATCTCCAAGTAGAGTTTGCCGCCAATTTCCTCGCGGCGGGCGTGAATGTGCTTTGACTGCAGCTCGATATATTTCTCGCGGTCAAAGCCGATTTTGTGCGTCATGATTTGAAAGCCTTCCCCTGAGTTAAATCATTCCGCATTTCGAGTTTACGCTATTGTCACCTCCCAAATAAGTGGGCTGGTTAGCGGCAGGTTTTGCCGAAAATTCTTCCCGATTAGACTGGATTCCATGCCTGAAGGTCACGTCATCCACCGCCTAGCTAATAAATTCAACGCGGATTACCGCGGCATGCCGCTTCGCGTGACCAGTCCGCAGGGTCGCTTCGCAGCGGAGGCGGAGATTCTCGATGGCGAGCGCATCGAGCTGGCCGAGACCTACGGTAAGCACCTTTTTGTACACTTCACCGCTCCGGATCCGCGCCATATCCTCTACATTCACTTAGGGCTCATCGGCAAGCTGCGCTTCGAGCCCCGCGAGGAGACCGGCGGACAGATTCGGGTGCGCATTGATAATGGCACCGAGGCCGCCAACCTGCGCGGACCACAGTTTTGCCGCTTGCTTACAGAAGAGGAATACCGCGCACAATTGGGCAAGGTGGGCCAAGATCCGCTGCGCGCGGACGCCGATGTAGAGGCTTTATGGGCCAAGGTGCACAAATCGCGGCGCAGCATTGGCTCGCTCATGATGGACCAGCACCTCTATGCCGGCGTGGGCAATATCTACCGCGCGGAAACCCTTTTTCGCCATGACCTCTCCCCTTTCCTGCCTGGCCGCGACGTTTCCCGTGAAACCTTTGACGCCACGTGGGCTGACCTCGTGGATCTCATGGAGTACGGGGTGGAACACGGCCGCATTGATACGGTGCGGCCCGAGCATTCCCCCGAAGCCATGGGGCGCGAACCGCGTAAAGACGACCATGGCGGGGAGGTTTATGTCTATCGCCGCGCCGGTTTGCCCTGCTATGTCTGCGGCACCCCAGTGGCGGAAAGAGTCATGGAGGGGCGCAACCTATTCTGGTGTCCGACCTGCCAGCCGGCTCCTTAAAGGCCTATCCTGGCGGGCATGCGATATGCCTATAGCGTTGCTGCCGTCCGCGCGGCGGAGCAGTCCCTTCTAGCGCAACAAAACTACGACGATGAGCTCATGCGCTTGGCCGCGCGCGGCGTAGCAGCCACGGCCGCAGCCATGCTCGGCCCTAGGCGGCATGTGAGTATCCTCGCCGGCCCGGGCGGCAATGGTGGCGATGGCCTCTACGCTGGCGCTTTCCTGGCTAAGGACGGTTATTCGGTAGAGGCCATCCTCGCGGCGGATAGCGCCCACGAACCCGCGCTGCAGGCGTTTACCGCGGCCGGCGGGGCCATTGTGCACAGTCTGGAGGATGCCGATCTGCTTATCGACGCCATCGCCGGCCTCTCCTCCACCCGCGGCCTCTCCGGTGCCCCACTTAAGGCCTATACCGAGGCCAAAAAGCGTGGGGTTCCAGTCCTGGCGGTGGATATCCCCTCCGGGATTAACGCCGATACCGGTGTGGCTGCGACCGATGCAGTGGAGGCGGACGTGACCATTAGCTTTGGCTGGGCCCGCGCCGGACACGTCTTTGCCCCGGAATGCGGCGCGGTGGTGCTCTGCGATCTCCTCTTGCCAGGCGCGCCGCGCTCTTTTGCAGAAGAGCTGTCTGCCACCGCAGAGCCGGTGGGCCATATCGCCAATGAACCCACCATCCCCTTGCCCTATCAGTGGCCAACCGAGCCGGTACTCACGGGAGACCAAGGCCTGGTTACCGCCCCAAAGCCGGTGGGTTGCACGGGGCCAATTCTGGATCCGACGCCGGGGGCAAAAAGCACCAAGTACACCGGCGGGGTTACCGCGGTATGCGCCGGCAGCAGTACCTTTCCCGGCGCGGGCATACTCGCCGCCACGGGCGCGGTGCGCGCCACGCCTTCCATGGTCCGCGTCGTGGGCAATGACTCTGTGGTCGCAAGCCTGCCGGAGGTAGTGCCCCATGCAAGCGCTGAAGAAAAGGTCCACGCCGAAGCCTGGGTAGTAGGCCCAGGGCGAGGCACTGGGCCGGAAGCGGCGGCGGAATTGCGGGCTGTGCTGGCACGAAAGCTGCCTACAGTTATCGATGCGGATGCGCTCACGGTGCTGGCACGCAATGAGGACCTGCGCGAACTTGTGCGCGATCATCCCTGCGCCATTCTGACCCCGCATGCCGGGGAATTTGAGCGGCTCTATACGGCTACACTTGGCCGCGCACTCGATCTCTCGGAGGGCTTAGGGGTACGCCTACAGGAGCTTGCCTTAACGCTCGACTGCTTTATCCTGCACAAAGGCCGGATCACCACGGTCACGGCCCCCGGTCAGGAAATATATGGCATGAACGCCGGGCACTCCTATGCAGCTACCGCCGGCTCCGGTGACGTGCTTTCTGGCATCCTCGGCGCCACGCTAGCCCAGCTGAACATCGCTGAGGTGGATGCGAAGGGGATCATTGCGGAGATCTTGCACGCCGCAGCCATACACCAACACGCTGCCGCTATTGCCGCCCACACCCCAGACGGCTTCGGGATTTGCTCCGCCTCCCAGATTGCCGCGGCGGCGCCTCAAGCAATCGCACGGTTGTTGGTGATGCGGCGCTAGCTGAGCGCGGCAACCTTCTCCTGCTCAGAAACTCGGCCGTCTTTGACCTCGACCACGCGGTCAGCAAAGGTCAGCAGGGATCGGTCGTGGGTCACCAGCACGGTGGCGGTATTCATCTCCTGGGTGACATCGCGCAAAAGGCGGATGATCTCCTGGGAAAGGTGAGAATCGAGCGCGGAGGTAGGCTCATCCGCCAAAAGCAGGTCTGGCTGCTCCATGAGCGCACGGGCGATATTGACGCGCTGGCGCTGGCCGCCAGACATCTGGCCCATGCGGCGGTTTCCCATACCTGCCAGGCCCACAAAGTCCAATAGCTCATCGGCGCGCTGTGGGCGCAACTTGCGGCCAGCGATGTGATCCATAATCAATAGTTGGTCGCGCACATTGAGCGAGGACAGCAGGTTGGCCTGCTGAAAGATGATGGACCGGGTGCCATCTACCTGTACGGAACCGGAATCCGGGGTGATAAGCCCAGCGGCTACGGATAACAGAGTGGACTTGCCGGAGCCAGACTCGCCCACGATGGCGGTCAGGGTATTGGATTCGGCCTTGAGGGAGGCGTCGGCAAGCGCGGTAGTGGTTGTCTCGCCGTCCTGGTAGGTCACGGTGGCATTGCGAATATCAAGAATGGTGGACATGTTAAGCGTTTCCTCCAAGTGCATCGAGTGGGTTGGCTTTAGCTACGCGGCGGGTAGCGACGAGGGCGCCGGCCATGCCGAGGGCCCAAATACCGACCGTAGGAACGGCAATGGTGCGCAAAGAGACATCGAAAGGAACGGTGCCGGAGGCAAGCGCGCCGAACACCCACCCAACGGCAGCGCCCAGGATGGTGCCGGCAGCCAAGATGATGGCGGCTTGCGCCAGGGCATCGCGCAGCAGGTAGCGCACGGTGGTGCCGAGCGCGCGCAAAATGGACAGGTCTCGGGTGCGCTGAATGGTCCATACGGTCAAGAAAGCGACGGTGACTAGCGCGGAGATGCCGTACAAGAAGCCCTGCATGGTAAGCAGCGAACCGCGTTCAGACTGATAGCCCGCCAGACCGGTGAAGGACTTGGACACCTTGACGGAGCCGGGAACCTCATGCTTATACAGTGCGGCGGTGCCCACCACGCCCTTCGGGGCGTGGCTAATCTGCTGCCAAGACTCGGTGGAAGCCCATACCACCGCAGAGTGGGAGTACATGGTCTCTGGGACGGTGCCCTCCACCGGCAGGTCGGTGCCGCCTAGGGTGACGGTTTCGGCCGCATCAATGGAATCTGGCAGGAGCACGCCCTGCTCTGGGATGGTCTTATCGGTGCCCGGAACCTGAGTGCCGGCCGGCAGGCTAAGGACGGCGACGCCTCCGTGGCCTTCCAACTTGGTCTGCGCCGCGCCGAGGGGAATACCGTCGCTGGCGATATCGCCGGCGTGCATCGCGGACTCGCTGAAGGAGGGGTCCTCGGTGGAGAAGGAAATATACGGGTACTCCTTTTCCAGGGACTCCAAAGCGGAAGTATTTTGCTTGGAAAGGCCCTCCGTCAGGCCGGAGAGCATCACGAGCAAAAGGGTGATGAGCGCAACCGTGCCGCCAATGAGCGCGAAGCGGCCGCGCGCTGTGGTGATTTCTCTGATTGCTAGGAACATACTTCTATATTCGCTTTATGCAGGTCAGAAGTAATCGGCCAGCTCGCTGAACCTCTAGTCAACCAAGTGGTTGATTCACTGTCCACCCTTGCGCGGATATCCTGGGTGGTTGTGTTTAAAGGACAAAAGTTATGGGTCTATGGTTTGCACGCCATGTTCGCGTTTCTGCTGGTCTTCGGCATAGCGCGCGCCTACGTGGACGGCCGGCTCGATGCCCGCGTTATTGGCTTAGCCATCGCCCTCGCCGTGGTATACGCCGCACAACGCTGGTTGCCCACGTGGCTGTGGCTGGGTGGACTTTGCCTCCTGTGGCTGGGCTTGATGGTCCATGCGCAGGATTTCATGTGGCTGGAGTTCCCGCTTATTTTTGTCTTTCTGCGCGCCTTGCCCACCGTTCCTGGGTTGGTATCCATCGCCATATTGTGGGCGGCTGCCGCTTTCATCCCCGCCTGGCTACATCCTGAGGGCTGGTCCATCGCTGCGGCGGTAGGACCGCTTATCGGTACCGCCTTTGCGGCCACGGTCTTTTTCATCCAGCGGCGACTGCAGGCGGAGGCGGCGCACCATAGGGACATCGCCAAGCAGCTGCGCGAAACCCAGGCCGAGCTAGCCGCAAGCGAGCACCAAGCCGGCCGGCTGGAGGAGCGCGAGCGGCTCTCTCGCGAGATTCACGACACCGTCGCACAAGGTCTCAGTTCTATTCTGCTGCTCTCCCGTGCGGCCCGCGGCACCACTGATCCAGCAACCAAAGAAGAACAGCTGGAAATTATCGAGGAAGTCGCCAGCGAGAATCTGGCCGAGGCCCGCCGCTTTGTCCGGGAGCTCGCCGGCCCCGATGAGCGGCTGGAAACCCAGCTCAATTCCCTGCTATCCCAGATGCGCAGCCGCGTGAAAGCCTTGGGCGAAGATACCACCTTTGAACTGGTGGTCTCCGGCAGCGGCAAGGTGCCTGCCCAGATAAAAAAGGTCATTGTGCGGGCCGCGCAGGAGGGTCTCAATAACGTCATCAAACACGCCCACGCCTCGCGCGCGGTGGTCACGCTCGGACTTTTCGAAGATGCTGTCACCCTGGACGTTGTTGATAATGGATGCGGCGTAACCGCCTCCCCTAGCAGGGATAATAAGGATCATGGCTTCGGGCTTACCGGCCTGCGCGACCGCGTGGAGAGCGTGGGCGGCACTATGAACCTAGAATCGGGCGAAGGCACCGCCCTGGCCGTCCGTATCCCGCTGAAGGAGCGAAGCAATGGTTAATGTCATGCTGATTGATGATCACCCAGTGGTCCGCGCCGGCCTGCGCGCCATCCTCAATACCTTCTCCGATGTCGAGGTAGTAATGGAGGGCTCCACCGGCGCGGATGTGGATAAGCTTTTTACTGCGGATGCCCCGCAGGTAGACGCTGTGGTCTGCGATATCCAGATGCCCGACGTGGATGGCATCGCAGCCACCAAGCGCGTAGTAGACGCCGGCGGCCCGCCCGTGCTCATCTTGACCACCTATGACACGCAGGCCGATATCCTCGCCGCCGTGGAAGCCGGCGCGATGGGCTACCTGCTCAAGGACTCCCCCGAGCAGGCACTGCACGAAGCGGTGCTCAATACCGCCGCGCACCGCCGCACCCTAGCGCCGGAGGTTGTGGATCTCCTCGCCCAGCGTGTGGGCCAGCCGCAAGAATCGCTCTCCGCGCGCGAGTTGGAAATCCTCCGGGCGCTATCTAGCGGTTCCTCTAATAAGGAGCTAGCCAAGCAGCTGTTCATTTCCGAGGCCACCGTCAAGACCCACCTCATCCATATTTTCCAAAAGTTGGGCGTGGAAACCCGCACCGCCGCGGTGACCGTGGCACGAGAGAGAAAGCTCATTTGATGCTGGACTGCATAGTCATTGGTGCCGGCCAGGCAGGCCTCGCGGTGGGTTATTACCTGCGCAAGAAGGGCCTAGATTTTGTCCTTCTGGATGCAGAATCCGGTCCGGGCGCAGCCTGGCGCCATACCTGGCCCTCCCTGACGCTTTTTAGCAATGCGGCCTCTTCCAACCTGCCGGGATGGCCCATGCCCCATTACGAGGGCTTTCCACCAGCTAGCCACGTTATTGATTATTTTGCCCGTTATGAACAGCGTTATGCACTGCCCATTCGCCGCCCAGTCCGAGTGGATGAGGTGACCCATGACGGCGCATGCTTCCACGTTTATGCGGGGAAAGAGCATCTCACCTCGCGCACGGTCGTAGCGGCAACGGGCACGTGGTCCGCACCTTTTATCCCCTACTACCCCGGCAACTTTGGCGGAAGGCAATGGCATTCCGCCTTCTATCCGGGCCCCGCGGACTTTGCCGGATCTACCGTGGCGGTCGTGGGCGGGGCCAATTCTGGTGCTCAGATCGCGGCCGAGCTCCTGCTGTCTGGCGTAGAGACAACGTGGTATACCCGCAGCTCCCCGCGGTGGATGCCCGATGATGTTGATGGTCGAGTCTTGTTCCAGCGCAATCGCGCCCGCCTCAACGCAATGCTGCGCGGCGAACCAGACCCCGGCGCGGATTCGAACCTGGGCGATATCGTGATGGTCCCACCTGTCCTGCGGGCGCGGGATTCCGGGCTCTTGCAGGCCACTCCAATGTTTTCATCCCTCGATGAGGTCAACACAGACCACCTCATCTGGTGTACCGGCTTCCGGCCTGCCCTCCGGCCCATCCGCGGGCTCCTTGCGGGCACCTCCCCTACTGTCGACGGCCTCTTCTTGGTGGGATACGGCACCTGGACCGGGCCCGGCTCCGCGACCATTACTGGGGTAAGCCCCTTTGCTAGGCAGACCGCGCAAGCCGTTGCGAATATATGTGACTAAAGCTATAGGTTGCTCCCCACCCATTCGACTAAACTGCCTCCTCGCAGGTAATACCAAACGATTAGGGAAAGCTGGTTTATTCATGTCCGCCTGGGATCTCTACGATGACCTCATCGATGCCATTCCCCGTGACATAGTGGTCTCCCGCGCCGCCCAAAACCCGCGGTGGACCCGCGTTTACACCGAAAATCCTAGCTGCGGCGTGGCCATGACCATGTCAGCAACCTCCCGCCCCGCCCAGATGAGCGCTGAGTACTCCGGCGTTCCCTTACGGGCCATCGCACAGCTGGCCAAGAGTTGGAATTTCTCAGAAGCATCCTTCGGCATGGCTGCGCTCAATTCCTATTACGCCACGCCTTCCGTGGCCGATGAACATGGCTGTGCGCTTGCCGACGCCCCCTGGCCCCACATCTTCGATCCCTTCCGCGAAGCCGTCGCGGGTAAGAAGGTCGCCGTCATTGGCCACTTCCCTTTTGCGCCTAAGGCGCTCAACCAGGCGGCGGATTTTTATATGCTAGAGCGTTCGCTCAATGAGGGCGACTACCCCGATTCCGCCGCCGAGTACATACTGCCCGAGTGCGATTATGTCTTCATTACCGGCTCCGCCTTTGTTAATAAGACCGCTCCCCGCCTGCTGGAACTCTCCCGCGAGTCCTTCAATGTAATCTTGGGGCCCTCAACGCCTCTGGCCCCTATTCTCCTTCAGGACTACGGAGTATCACAGGTCACCGGCATAGTTCCCACCGACGCCGCCGGTATGTTTGAGTGCCTCGAAGAGGGAGATTCCCTCGATATGTTTAATTTCGGGCGCCGCGTCAGCCTGGGTACTTAGACAATTACTCCGGCCACAATCGCGGCGGCGAGGGCACCCAAGCCCAATGCGGCCATCCAGCCGATAGCGCGGACGGCGCGCAGCTGCGCCTTTGCGCTCTTGCGGCTAACTAGGAACGCGCCCAAGGACGCTCCAAGGGTATTGAAAACCACATCGTCGACATCGCTAAAGCCCAGTGAGAATAGATATTGGGTAGTTTCGATGCCCAAGCTGAGCGCCATGGCTAGAAGGATGGTTCCGCCACGACCAAAGCGGACGTGGCGCGAATGTTGCCCCATCACTACCAAGCACGCGCCAAGTGGGAAAAAGAGCGCTATATTGCCCAAGGTATTGGTCCACGGTCCCCACCACGGATGAGGGTTATTAAAGCCGTTGAACATTTGCAGATCCAGGCTGCGGCGGGCATGTGCAGAGGCATCGAGCACGCCGGGAATATCAATAAACGGCTTGCCCACTGTAGCTACGGCAATAGCCACCATAACGACCACGCAGGCAACGCCAGCACTGCGCCGCAACGTGCGCTTGACAGGCGCGCCTTGCGCCCTTACCTGGTGCGAAGTGCGGGTGGATCCAGTGGTCGTCATCATAATGCCCAAGTTAACAAGCCTGTCTGAAAAATCCCCGGGAGATTCGCTGTCGAATCCCTGCATCACATTTAACGTACGATGGTGAGCATGAGCACGCTACTAGTAACTCGCAACGAAGATAAAACCGTCACGACCTCCTTTGAAGAGGGAGAGTTCCTCGGCGAGGGTGACATTACCGTTGATGTTTCTTATTCTTCTCTGAATTACAAGGATGCCATGGCAATCGCGGGCGACCGCGGTGTCATGCGCACCAGTCCCCTCGTCCCGGGCATCGACGTGGTCGGCACCGTTTCCGAGTCCAGCGTAGAGCGCCTACCGGTTGGCACCTTGGTCGCCTCCTTCGGTGATGGCCTTGGCGAGTTCCGCCACGGCGGCTACACCCCGAAGCAGCGCGTTAACTCCCAGGCCACCGTCGCGCTCCCCGCAGACTTCACCGCAGAACAAGCGGCCGCCGTGGGAACCGCAGGTTACACTGCCGCCCTGTGCGTTAATTCTCTGCGCGGGCTTCCCGATGGTCCAGTTTTGGTCACCGGCGCCACCGGTGGCGTAGGCTCCATCGCCGTGAACCTCCTCTCCAATGCTGGCTACGAGGTCCACGCGATGACCGGCCGCCCAGATGACTACTCCCAGTACCTCCACGAGCTAGGCGCCCACACCATTGTGGACCGCGCCGAGTTCGCCGAGTCCGGAAAACCCTTGCAGAAGGCAACCTATGCCGGTGCTGTCGATACCTCCGGCTCTCATGTCTTGGCCAATGTATTGGCTCGCACCGTGTGGGGCGGCACCGTCGCCTCCACCGGTATGGCCGCCGGCCCGGATCTTCCCACCACCGTGTTGCCATTCATTCTGCGCAATGTGCACTTGGCAGGCGTCAATTCCGTAGACGCCCCACTGCACTACCGCCAGAACGCTTGGCAGCTGCTCGCACGCAAGCTGGACCTGTCCATCCTCAAGTCCCTGACCAATACGATTCCGTTGTCGGACGTTGTCGAGGAATCCAAGTCCCTCCTCGAGGGCACCCACCACGGACGCACCGTCCTCAAGATTTCTTAGGGCACTCCTAGACACTCTTGCACGGCACCCGCCTTCTTGGCGGGTGCTTTTTGTATGTGCGTTTGTAGGTACGGTCACCGCGCGACGCGCTAGCTTTCCGACGTCCCCTCTTTAACTACCCCGCGTAGCAATGTGCGGGAAATCCTCCCCAAGGTTTGTAGGTCTTCATCACTAAGGGTGCCCACCACGAGTTCCTCGACTGCTGCGGTATGTCGCGCGATCGCTGCGGTGAAAGCGGCACTTCCCCTTTCCGTCACAGTGACTTCAACTGCACGAGGTCCTAACTCCGGCGCCTCGCGCCTGGAAACCAATTTTCGGGACTCCATGCGCACTAACTGCCGATGCAACCGCGACTTCTCCCACCGAAGCTCCGCCGCCAATTCATGCGGGCGTGTAGAAATCTGACGCCGACGATTCAGCACGGCCAAGACCGCGTAGTCTGCCTCGCTCAATCTAGCGCCACTCTGCAGCTCCCTAGAAAGCCGCGCGTGGAGCGCTTCCTGCATGGCGACAAAGTCACCCCACACCGCACTCTGCTCCACGCGCATCGCATTCCTCCTTTGGTTCTCCTTCTATCAACAGTCTATACTGCAGAGTTGATCTAGCAACTCATTGGCTTGCCAGAAGTTGATACACCAACTCCCACTACTGCACAGAGATGTGGGTCTACGAGAACCACAATTTCACAAACCCATACCTTTGCTACCAAAAGCACTTTAACGTTCCTTTTGAATACCTATCTACTGAAACGCACCATTGTTTGAGTAGATATGTTCTTGCCTTGAAAATTAAATAGTGAAGCAAATACTCGCGGCAAAAATGCGAGTGCGAACGCAATGACCGCTCCGGCAGAGAAGACCGCAGCGTTTAGAATGGCGAGCATGGATAAGCTATTTAGCACATGTGGTTTCGATCTAATGGATATTGACGAGCTCATCGCCGAGCTACCCACAAGCCGCGAAATATGGGATGCACCTGGATTTGATCGAGTCCTTTTTCACGCTGATCCGTCCGACATGGCGGTCACCGCGATGGAGTACGAAGGGGAGTGGGTCGCAGTTCCTTCGTATCGGGGAGGAGAACAGGCCCCAGGAACGATTTATCGCGCAACGCCCTATATCGGCATTGTGGAAACGGGGAATTTACGCTTCGCAGCTCTGGCGGATGCACCCTTTGCCCTGCCAGCGGGAAACCCCGTCGGAGGGGAAAAGCTAGAGGGACAGGTCCAGTCGGCGGTTGTGGCCTTGCGGTGCGAGGTGGGGGAGCCGGAGGAATTTTCTTTGAATTCTCCTGCTACCGAGCGCTTTTATCGGAACTTCAAGCCCAGCATGCTCAACCCGCAGGTAGAGGTAGCGGGGACTATCGGGGGCATCGCCAAGCACAGCAATGAGCTGGGCATGGGGGAGTTCTGGGTATGCGACCTCGACGGCCTGCCGCTCATTGTGAACGAGAAACTGGAGGTCGGCCAGGGAATCCGGGCACACGGCATAGCGCTGTGCGCCACGGAGTTTTGGGAGGAGTAACTACTTGACGACGAGGTTGACCATGCGGCCCGGAACGTAGATCTTCTTCACTACGTTCTTTCCACTAGTCAGTTCGGTGATCTTGGCATCGGCCAGAGCAACCTCGAAGACCGCCTCCTGGTCGGCATCGGCAGCTACGTTGATGCGGGCCTTTACCTTGCCGTTGATCTGTACCGGCACCTCGATCTCATCATCTACCAGGTACTTTTCCTCAAAGGTGGGGAAGGGCTGATAGGTAATGGTCTCGTCGTGGCCAAAGCGCTGCCACAGTTCTTCCGCGATATGCGGGGCGATGGGGGAGACCAACTGGGCGATTGGTTCGACAGCGGGGCGCGGTGCCTCGGTGCGATAGGTCTTGGTCAGGTAGTTGACGTACTCGATGAGCTTGGCCACCACGGTATTGAGCCGCAGGTTCTCATAATCATCGCGCACTCCCGCGATGGTGCGGTGCAGCTGCTTGAGATCATCCTCGGTCAAATCGGCGTCGGTAGTGGCCAGCTCTCCGGTGTCCTCATTGACGGCAAGGCGCCACAGGCGCTGCAGGAAGCGCTGGGAGCCGACGACGTCCTTGGTAGCCCACGGGCGGGAGGTGTCCAACGGTCCCATGGACATTTCATACACACGCAGGGTATCGGCACCAAAGTCGCGGCAGATATCGTCCGGAGCTACAGCATTCTTCAGGGACTTGCCCATCTTACCGTATTCCTGATTTACCTCTTCTCCGTTGTAGTAGAACTTGCCGTTCTTTTCTTCTACCTCAGCAGCTGGCACGTACACGCCGCGGGAATCGGTGTAGGCATAGGCCTGGATATACCCCTGGTTGTACAGGCGGCGGTAGGGCTCTTGGGAGCTCACAAAGCCCAGGTCAAAGAGCACCTTATGCCAGAAGCGGGAGTAGAGCAGGTGCAGCACGGCGTGCTCGACGCCGCCGACATAGAGGTCCACGCCGCCCGGGTCCTGCGAGCCATGCTGGTCCGGTCGCGGGCCAGTCCAGTACCGCTCGTTCTCGATATCGCAGAATGCCTCATCATTGCGGGGATCGATATAGCGCAGCTGGTACCAAGAAGAACCCGCCCACTGCGGCATAACATTGGTATCGCGGAAATAGGTCTGTGGACCGTCGCCCAGATCCAGCTCGACCTCGACCCAGTCGCGCACCTTTGCCAGCGGTGGTTGTGGTTCGGAGTCCTTGTCCTCTGGATCAAAGGAAACGGGCTTGTAGTCTTCTACCTCTGGCAGCTCTACCGGCAGCATGGATTCCGGCAGGGCGTGGGCAAAACCGTCCTTGTCGTAGACGATGGGGAAGGGCTCGCCCCAGTAACGCTGGCGGGCGAAGAGCCAATCGCGCAGTTTGTACTGCACCTTTTCGCGGCCGGAGCCGTCCTTTTCCAGCCATTCGATGGCCGCGGCAATGGCCTCGGCCTTGTTCAGGCCGTTGAGATCTAGGCCCTTGTCATTGGCAGAATTAACCAGGGCACCGTCCTCGGTCCAGGCTTCTTCGTCCACGTTGCCGCCAGAAACAACCTCCGTAATGGGCAGGCCGAAGGTCTTGGCAAACTCGTAGTCACGGGTATCGTGCGCCGGAACTGCCATGATGGCGCCAGTGCCGTAGCCGGTCAGCACATAGTCGGCGATAAAGATCGGGACCTTTTTGCCAGAGACCGGGTTGGTGGCATAGGTGCCAAGGAAGACACCGGTCTTTTCCTTGTTCTCCTGGCGCTCTAGGTCGGACTTGGCGGCAATATCGGTGCGGTAGGACTCCACGGCCTCCTTCGGATCATCGTGGCCATAGGTCCAACGCTCGTCTACGTCATCGTCATAAGGGATGGGGGAGAGGAGGGCGTCGACAAGCTCATGCTCTGGGGCCAGCACCACGTACTCGGCGCCGAAAAGCGTATCCGGTCGAGTGGTAAAGACCTCGATCTCATAGCCCTCAGCGGGGAAGGAGACCTCCGCGCCGCGGGAACGCCCAATCCAATTGCGCTGCATGGACTTGACCTTCTCCGGCCAATCCAAAAGCTCTAGATCATCGAGCAGGCGATCGGAATAGGCGGTAATGCGCATCATCCACTGGGACAAATTCTTGCGAAATACGGGGAAGTTGCCGCGCTCGGACTTGCCCTCAGCGGTGACCTCCTCGTTTGCCAGCACGGTACCCAAGCCTGGGCACCAGTTCACCGTGGAATTAGACAGGTAAACTAGGCGGAATTCATCAATTGCTGCGGCCTTTTCCTCTTCGGTAAGGTCCTCGTAATAGCGGCCGTCCTTAGTGGTGCGCTTATTAGCTTCTAGTTCCTTGATGAGCTCCGCAATGGGGCGAGCCTTCTGCTGCTCCTCATCGAACCAAGAGTTATAAATCTGCAGGAAGATCCACTGCGTCCACTTGAAAAACTCCGGATCCGTGGATTCTACAGAGCGGCGCGGATCGTGGCCGAGTCCCAACATGCCCAACTGGCGGCGCATGTTTTCAATATTCGCCTCGGTGGTGGTCCGTGGGTGCGTACCGGTCTGGATGGCGTACTGCTCGGCCGGCAGGCCGAAGGCATCGTAGCCCAAGGTGTGCAGCACGTTCTTGCCCAGCATGCGGTTATAGCGGGCGTAAGTATCGGTGGCGATATATCCCAGTGGGTGTCCCACGTGCAGGCCCGCACCGGAAGGGTAGGGGAACATATCCTGCACATTGAGCTTTTCCTTAGGCAGCTCGCCCGCATCGGTGGCGAGCTCGCCTACCGGGTTCGGGGCGTTGAAAGTGCCATTGTCTTTCCAGTACTGCTGCCAGGTCTTCTCGATCTGGTTCGCCAGCTCCGGGGTATAGCGGTACGAGGTGGAATCGCTCTGGGTATTCATAATCACACAGTGTAATAGCCGCGTGCCGGTGCGGTGTAGTTCGCTGCCCGTTCCGCGTCCCGCTGGGCACGCGCTCCCAAATTCTCCGCTGGACTCACCCCCGGCTTTCGGGTCATTTCCCCCGCTCGCAGCCAAAATGCAGATCTGCATGAAAATGATCTAGGCTGGGGTAAATGAGCCAGGAGAAGTTTCGCAGCCAGCTTTCATCTTTTGCAGACGCAGCGGTATTTCAGGGGATTCCGCACCTGCGCCTCTCCCCAGCTACCCACACTTTGGAGCTGTACCTACCAGCCTTAACCGCAGGTTATGAGCCAGAGGATCCTCAGTGGACCGTGTCCGCTCAGCTGCTCGACGACAGCGAGGACACTCGTAAGTTCTACTACGTGGAGGGCGAGGAGCCCGGGCTGTGGATCAGCATGCCCCACCCCTTTAGCCACCTGAGCGTCTCCTTTGAGGAGCACACCTTGGAATTCGCTGGCGTGGCCAATGGCGGCTTAGTGCTGGATTCCACCCATCGGCCGCTCGATACCACCACAGCGATAACTAAGGGCTCATATACCTTCATCGCCCCTGCTGGCACGGAATTCACCAAGGCTAAGGCCGGCGAGGCTCGCCCACACGGCGCCTGGGAAGGTTGGTCCATCTTCCCGCTAGACGTGAGCCAGTCCTTCACGGTGGAGGCACCGCAACAAGAGCCCGCCACCATCAAGGTGTCTGGCAGCCCTGACTTTGCCTGGGATATGGCCGTCAAGTCGTTGCCCAATGCCCACGGGCTGGATGGCGAGCTGGTCTATACCCAGTCACCTCGCGTCATCGCGAACACTGAGCTCAGCATGGAATTGACCTATGTCCCCATCGGTGGGGAAGAAGAGGCCGTGCTGGAGGATGAGCTACCGGAGGGCATCCACGAGGTGCTCCCGGCAGATGCCTTCGAAGATCCCTGGGTAGGCCGTTACCGCTTTACTTTGTACAAGGACGAGGAACTGGTGGATATCCAGTACCTTAACTTCGCAGAAACGCTTCACATGCGCGCCAAAAACGAGGGCCCGCGCGGCACTAACTTCCGCTTCATCGACGCCCTAGGCAATCTTTCACCGTTTAGCTATGCCTTAGCCTCTGCACCGGGTAAGTCCATCCAGATGGAAAAAGGCCAGCGCGTCTTTGGTGAGGACGAGAGCGTGCGCGAGGAGACCATCGGCAGCGAAGCCGGCTATGAGCTGACCTTCCAGGTGGAACCGGCGACGATTCGTACCCGGGTCAAGCGCACCGCGGCTGAACCGGTCGATTACCTCGATAAACAAGTCATCCTGGCAGATCAGCTCGATGCCGATGCCCTCTTTACCATCCACTCGCCGGAGCCTCTGCCGCTAGCGAAGTTCGTGGTCATTGATAAAAACCAAAAGATCAGGGACCTCGTCACCGCCAATGGCTCTACGGAGGCGGCTACCAGCCTATCCGTGCCGAATCGCGCGCTGAAGTCTGCACTGACGAAAAAGACCTCGCTGGAGCTTTATCTCTTGTGGTCCACGCTCTCCTATGAGGAGTATCTCGAGGGCTTGCCGGAAAAGGAGCGCGCAGCGCACCAAAAGCGCAGCTTTGACCGGCGCGTTATGGAATATGAAGCCACGGCGGCCAGCGACCTCATCTATGCCGCCATCGCCACCGTGCGCAAAGCTCCGTTGGTGTCCCGCGCCACCATCGAGGATGGCATCCTCGTCCCCGAGCAGCCACACGAGGAAGAGGTGGAGCTGCTGGCATGGGCTTGGCCACTGGGCAATCCCGCAGGCGAGCCGCTGCCACTGGAGCCCACCGAGGAAGGCTTCGAGCTGCCCGAGGAGCTGCTGGATGCCGGCCACCTCATCGTGGATTTCCGGGAGGACGAGCCGGCCAGCGACTTGGCCGCGCCGCAGTACCCGCCGGCGAGCGCGCTCATCATCTTCCAGGATGGTGAAACCGCAAACACCGAGGGTATATGGCCCACCTACGCGGCTATGCGCCGCCTAGCGCCCAAGGCCAAGGAGACCTTCGAGGCGATCATCAAAGAGATTGAGGCCGATCCGCGTGCCAGCATGGATGCCCTCATGGCGGCGGATTTTGAGCCGGGCCAGCGCATGCGCGCCTTTGTCCGCACCGGCTTGGTCTCCCGCAATTTCCGCCGCGAGGAGCCGGCCGAAAAGCCTTCCTCACTGCTGGCCGCGCTTGCCGACGCCGCCCATGACTACATCGAAGCCCACGGCTCCGCCGCGCTCGCGCGCGTACCGTCCACCGGCGTCGACGATGTCACCCGCCCAATGCTGCTGATGAGCGCCACGGGTGAGGCGCCCACACCATCGACGGCCAGCGATCAGCTCTGCGACGATGCTCACCGCATCGCTGCACTGCGCGAATGCTTTGCCAACGACCTCGCGCTCACCCGCCTGGGTACCATCTCCAACCTGCGGAGCACCGCCATGCAGCTGCGGGTAACGCTGCAGCAGCTAGGTGTGGATAAGTCCGTACTGCACACCTTGCTCGCGCTCGATGCCTTTGGCGATGGCAATTCGGAGCTCGGCGATTCCGCCTGGATGCCGTTTATCTCCTACGTCTTTGCCATCACGGCGCGCGGCGTGGCCAATGGCAAGCTGGCCGACCCCGCTTTCGCGGCCGCGCTTGACGGCGCCCTCCCGCAGCTAGCTGAGGCCGTCTCCCTCGCTCCGCAGCTGTTTTACCGCGATATTCTCACCGCGGAGGCGCTCACGCTCAGCTAGTGTGGCAGGCATGCAGGTCATTTCCACCAATGTCGCCGTCCGCCGGCCAGACCCGAGCGGGCGGCACGAATTTTCGGGCATCGACAAGCAGCCGCAATCCTTCATCGATGTGGCCGCGCCCGGCCCCCATTATGGCGATGGTTCCGGCGTGCGCGGCGATATAATTGGTGACACCCAACATCATGGCGGCAACGATAAGGCCGTCTATGCCTACGCTCGCGAAGAGTTGGACTACTGGCAATCCGAGCTTTCCCGCCCGCTGGCGTCGGGCTGCTTTGGCGAAAACCTCACCACCCAGGGCGTCGACCTGTCCGCTCTGCTCATTAACCAACGCCTAAGAATCGGCACCGCTGTACTTGAGGTATCCGTTCCCCGCCAGCCCTGTTCCACCTTTGCCGGCTGGCTAGGGGAGCGCGGGTGGCTCAAGCGTTGGACCGCCCGTGGCGATTGCGGCGCCTACCTGCGCATCATTTCCCCTGGCCGCATTCGCCCCGGCGACAGCATCGAATTGGATGCGCCACCCAACCACGACATCACCATGCGCATCGCCTTTGCCGCCAAAATGGGTGACCGCACCCTTGCACGGCGCGTTATCGAGGCTGGCTGCTTGCCCCCTCACCAGAACAACAGTCTGCGCGCCTAGCCCTACACCCTGGACTCTTATTCGGCGAGTTTTCCCTTCCTGCGCTGCGCGCGACCCCCAGCCTCCGTACCCTCAAACTACAACCGCACGGTCTACCTAAAGCGAAAGCACACCAACCTCGGTGGCCGGTGTGCTTTTAATGCTTCTGCGAAGTAGGGGAGTAGTTGTGTTACTTACCTTCGTCGAAGTGTAGATGGTGCCCCTTGGCCTTGGGGAAGCGACCGTGCACAAAGAAGTAGTAGATGGCTGCGATGACTACGAGGGCCGCAAGGATGAGGTACATGGTGTCAAAGCCGGTTGCCCCAACAATGGGGCCTAGGCCGAACGGAGCCAGGCCAATGCCTAGGTCCATCAGGAGGAACATGGTGGAGATGCCCGCGCCCATCTGTGCGGTGGGTACCGAGCGCACAGAGATGGCCTGGCAGGCGGGGCTGAGGGTGCCGAAACCCAGACCGGTGCAGGCGCCTGCAACCACCAGCATGACGTCGTTGGTGGGGAAGCCCATGAGGAGCAGGGCGATAACAAATGCGGCCAAGCCTAGGTACATAACCGCGTTATCACCCTTATGGTCTTGGATGCGGCCCAAAACAAAGCGCATGATAAGCATGGTTACCGCATAACCAATAAAGAACAGACCTGCGCCAGTCACAAGGTCTTCCTTGCGCGCATAAGCGTTGAGATAAGTAACCACACCGGAGTAGGCGATTCCGACCAGCAACATAAACAGACCGATGGGAACCACGTTGGGGTGCACGGCATTGCGCAAAGTAAACGCCGGCTTCTCGGCAGAAACCTCAGCTGGGTAGCGCAGCACCAAGGCCAGGACCAAAGACACGACATTAGCGCCTAGCGCTACAGCAAAGAGCGTGTTGTAGCCAATGTTATTAGCCAAGAAGAGGCCGAGTGCTGGGCCGAAGGCCGTTGCCAAGGTAGTACCGAGGGCGAAGTAGCCAGTACCCTCCGCGCGGCGCTCGTGCGGAATGACGGACTGTGCCACCGCCATAAGCGCGGTGGAGGTCAAAGCGTAACCCGTGCCGTGCAGGAAACGGACGATGATAAGAACGGCGACGTTCTGTGCAAAAAAATACGCCACAGCAACGACTGTGACGAAGACTAGGGAGGTCAGGGCGGCCTTCTTGTGGCCTACGCGGTCCACGAGCCAGCCGGAGAATACGCGCATGCACGTCGCACCGAGAACAAAGGCGCTGGAGGCAAAACCACCCACGGTATCCGAGGCCCCGAAGCTCTCTACTGCGTAGAGGGCCATGGTGGTCACGGACAGGTAGAAGACCAAAAACTGACAGAAATTAGCTACCCACGCGAGAACGAACGTGGGTGTAATCAACTGCGGTTTAGCCGCTGCAGATTCTGTAGACGTCATATACTCACTCCAAATAACAAAAAGAAAATTCCCTCTCCACGAGCAGGCCATGAGGCCACGCTGCGCAGTCGAAGGAAATACGAATTAAATTATACGGAGAGGAACTATACGCCTCGCAAGCTTCAATGGTTAATCAAAAAGCCTTCTTGTTCTTTTTCGGCCTCGCTTTTTGCAGCCCAATGCAAACACTATTGACAGCTTGAGCAGGATAAATGCTTTGGTTCGGGAAGGCGGGCTCATTTTTAATGAATGTTTACATTATTAAGCCTCAGCCGGGCCCCGAAAGGGAACCCGGCTGGTCTGTGTGCCTTATTCAAGCACTAGCGCTTCTAAACATTGGCATAAGGGTCACGGATGCCCAGGTATTGAACTGAGGTATATTCCTCAATACCTTCGGCGCCACCTTCGCGGCCCAAACCGGATTGCTTGACGCCGCCGAATGGGGCAGCGGCGTTGGAGATGACGCCGGCATTGAATCCCATCAGGCCAAATTCGAGACCATCGGCCACGCGCCACAGGCGGTCTGAGTTTTCCGTAAAAACATAGGACGCAAGACCATATTCCGTCTCGTTTGCTAACTCTAGGGCTTCCGCCTCCTCGCTGAAGGTAAAGATAGGTGCAACTGGGCCGAAGATTTCCTCCTGGGCCACGCGGGTTTCACGTGAAACATTGCTCAAGATCGTGGGGGCATAAAAGTGACCCTCACCTTCGCCACGCTTGCCACCGGTAACAACGGTGGCACCCTTTTCCACTGCGTCATCCACTAAGGCAGCAATATTGTCGAGCGCCTTGGCCTCAATGAGGGGACCGCAGGTAACGCCTTCGTCCAGGCCATTGCCCACGACGAGCTTGTTAAACTCCGCCGCCAACTTCTGCGTAAACTCTTCCGCCACGGACTCGTGCACTAGGAAACGGTTGGCCGCGGTGCAGGCCTCACCAATATTGCGCATCTTCGCACCCATGGCCCCTGCTACGGCCTGATCGATATCCGCATCCTCAAAGACGATGAACGGAGCATTGCCGCCCAGCTCCATGGAGGTGCGCAGCACATTATCCGCGGCACCCTTCAGTAGAGTCTTGCCCACTGGGGTGGAGCCGGTGAAGGACAGCTTGCGCAGGCGATCGTCGGCAAGCAAAGGCTCCGAAATGGCTGAGGCAGAGCTTCCGGAAACCACATTGAGCACGCCCTTGGGCAGGCCGGCATCGAGCATGGTTTGCGCAAAGTACTGCGTAGTCAGTGGGGTGAGCTTGGCCGGTTTCAGAACCATGGTGCAGCCTGCCGCAACAGCAGGCGCCACCTTGCGCGTGGCCATCGCGAGGGGAAAGTTCCATGGGGTAATTAGCAGGCATGGCCCGACCGGCTTGCGGCGTGTGACCATACGCAAAGTGCCCTCCGGAACGGGGGAGTAGCGGCCATAATCGCGCGTTGCCTCTTCGCTAAACCAGCGCAGGTACTCAGCGCCATAGGTGACCTCACCTTGAGACTCGGCAAAAGGCTTTCCCATTTCAAGTGTCATCAGCGTCGCGAACTCATCGGCGCGCTCGTGTACCAGCTCGAAGGCCCGGCGGAGGATATTCGCCCGCTCGCGCGGAGTGGTTCGTGCCCACTCATCTTGCACCGCACAAGCAGCATCTAGAGCGGCTACCGCATCAGCGGAATTAGCTGATTCGAGCGTGGCAATGGTCTCTCCGGTGGCGGGATTTTCCACCGTGAAAGTCTCGCCGGAAGATGCCTTTCGCCACTCGCCTCCAATCAAAAGTTGGGTAGGAACCTTTGCCACTACCTCATTAGGGCTCATAGTCATTTACATCACCTTTCTTCCCTTTGTTAATGCACCCAACAGTACCCCACTCGTTTCTTTAAAGTTCCGAATACGGATACTGCTGCGAGAAAGCGAGCTCGGGCTGCGAGAATATTTATCGGCAATATCTTCCGCGGTATAGAAATTTGGGTTAAAGTAGCTGCATGAAGAACATGACTACTGCTTGGTGGTGGCGCGCGTAACCCGCGGGCCATCTTTCGCAACCTATTTTCAGGCTCGCATTCTGCGGGCCTTTTGGCGTTTTTGTGCCTGTGCTCGTGGAAGCTTAATTTTCGTTTCCCATACCCACCCTCTCCGAAAGGGCACTGCAATGCCATACACCGCTACCCGCGACATACCCTACGACAGCGATGCGGCCGCCACATTTGACGCGCTCGCGCAACCGCACGACTCCCTGTTGCTCGAAAGCGCAGACATCGAGACTAAGAAGAATCTCAACTGTCTCGCCATCCTCAAGGCAGCACTCAGAGTCACGTGCCATGGCCACAGGGTGGAGGTGCGGGCCCTCACGAACGCGGGGGAGGTGCTCCTTCCTCCTCTCCGAGACCGGTTCCGCCACCGCCTAGTTTCACGTGAAACTACTACCGTTGTATTCGAATTCCCGCCTTCTGCCGAACCCGACGAGCGGCAGCGACTCCTTGCTGAATCAACCGCTGACATTCTGCGATTCTTCCAATTAGAGGCCACCTATTCCTCTCCGCTACTACCACTTCTAGGGGGCGGATTCGCTTATGACTACCTGGCCACCTTCGAAGATCTCCCCGAGGTTAAACCGGGGCCGAATTCCTACCCAGACTATGAGTTCTTGGTGGCTCAAACGGTCCTGGAGGTAGACCACCTGCAAAGAACTGCGCGCCTAGAGGGCTGGGATATCGACGAAGACCAACTTAAAGCGGAACTTGATTCCCTAGCCACGCGGCCGGAGACCCCACGCCCCACGGCACCACAGAAAGACAAGATCCGTGCGGTGGCTGATGCGGATGACGCAACGTTTCGCGCAGACGTGGAAAAGCTCCAACGCCATATACACGCCGGCGATATCTACCAAGTAGTGCCCGCGCGTTCCTTCACGCTGGAATGCCCTAGCGCCCTCGCTGCCTACCGGACGTTGCGAGAAACTAACCCTTCGCCCTACATGTTTTACGTTCGTGGCGACGGCTATGAGCTATTTGGCGCGTCGCCAGAATCCAATCTCAGGTTCACGCCGGAAGATAGGGGAGTGCAGCTCTATCCCATCGCTGGCACTCGGCCGCGCGGGCTGCGCCCGGATGGGAGCATCAGCCATGAGCTTGATATCCGCAATGAATTAGAGATGCGTACTGACCACAAAGAGATTGCGGAACACACGATGCTGGTAGACCTAGCACGCAATGATCTCGCGCGGGTGGCCGTTCCTCGTAGCCGCCAGGTGGCAGAGCTATTGCAGGTGGACCGCTACTCCCGTGTGATGCACTTGGTTTCCCGAGTCACGGCAACGCTCCACTCAGATTTCGATGCGCTCGATGCCTATCGGGCCTGTATGAACATGGGCACCCTGACGGGTGCGCCCAAGCTTCGTGCCACCGAGCTGGTGCGGCGAACGGAAGGGACACGCCGCGGATCCTACGGCGGGGCGGTGGGGTACCTGCGCGGCGATGGCGCCATGGATAACTGCATTGTCATCCGCTCCGCCTACGTCCAAGACGGCACCGCAGTAGTGCAAGCCGGTGCCGGTGTTGTCAAAGATTCCGTCCCACAGGCCGAGGCCGATGAAACGGTGCATAAGGCCTACGCCGTGCTCAATGCCATTGCCGTAGCACACGGTGCCGACTTGGAGGTGCAGCGATGAGTTCGCCACACATTGTCCTTCTGGATAACCACGATTCTTTTGTTTATAACCTCGTCGATGCCCTAGCTGGGTTCGATACCACAGTATTTCGTAATACCGTTGCGGTCGATGAGGTATTGGCGGCGCGGCCCGACATCATTGTGCTTTCCCCCGGACCCGGCCATCCACGGTCGGCCGGCTGCATGATGGAGCTTATCGACGCCACCCTGGACACCACTCCCATCCTCGGCGTCTGCCTCGGCTTCCAAGCGCTTCTTGAATACCACGGTGGGGTAGTTGCGCCCTGCGGCCCGGTACACGGCAAATCCATTCCGATGACTCTCACGCCAGCCGGGGTCCAGCATCCCGTATTCCAAGGGCTTGCCACCGATACCGAACCTGATCAACCAAGTCGTCTCGGCACACAGATTCCAGTGGCGCGCTACCACTCGCTCGGCTGTACGGATATCCCGCACGAGATGCGCTGCCTAGCACACACTTCCTCAGATATCGGCGAAGTAGTGATGGCCGCGGAGACGAACGACGGTAGGGCCCTAGGTCTGCAATTTCATCCAGAATCCATCCTCACACCCACTGGCCCCATAATGCTCCAACGCTGCATTCACCAACTATCTACTCACACCACTAAGGAGAAGGAAAACTAAAATGAGCCAAACACCACTGCGGACCTTTCAGGCCTATCTAAGCAATCCACAACCCACCATCGAAGAAGCTATGGAGGTATTTACCCCCTTGGCTGTGGGCTCCTACGACGATATCCATATCGCGGCATTGCTCGCTCATATCCGGGCCCGGGGCGAGACTTTTGCAGACGTTGCCGGCGCCGCCAAGGCTTTCTTAAAGGTGGGCTATCCCTTCCCCATCACCGGAAAAGGCCTTATGGATTCGGCCGGCACTGGGGGCGATGGCGCAAATACCATCAATATCACGACGGGGGCCTCGCTCGTCGCTGCTGCCGGGGGAGTGAAGATGATCAAGCACGGCAACCGCTCGGTCTCTTCCAAGTCCGGATCTGCGGATGTTCTCGAGGCCCTCAATATCCCGCTCGACCTAGACGCCGCCCGAGCGGTCCGCCAATTTGAGGCCTCGAACTTCACGTTCCTATTCGCCCCCGCCTACAACCCAGCCATCGCCCACGTCCAACCGGTGCGCAAGGCACTGGGAATCTCAACCATATTTAATACCCTCGGACCGCTCTTGTCCCCAGGACACCCATCACTCCAAATCATGGGCATTACAAACCCAGATCAAGGCCAACTCATTGCAGAGGTCTTTCGAGAACTTGGCCGCGAGCGCGCCTTAGTCGTCCATGGAGCCGGCACGGATGAGATTGCCACTCATGGCACCACGCAGGCCTGGGAGCTCAGGAACGGCGACATTATCACCTACCAGCTCACCCCTGAAGAACTCGGTATCGAGCGCCATGAGCTGGTGGAGCTTGCTGGCGGGGATGGCGCTGCAAATGCCTTAGCCCTCCGCGCGGTATTTGCCGGCCGAGGTAAGCCCGCACACGTGGACGCCATCGCTGCCACCGCAGGTGCCATGTTCTATCTCAACGAGACCACGGAGAGTATCGCGGCAGGAGTCTCTCACGCTAAGGAACTTATAAATAACGGAGCTGTCGAAAAGTGGCTCGATATTCACGAAAGCGCCAACTATGCAGTAGGGGAGGAAAACTAATGACGGTGAAGGAATTGCCAACCGTGCTCCAAGAGATCGTCGCCCAGCGCCGCACTCATCTGCCGGCCATTCGTGACAGGTTGTCCCACGTGGACCTCGCTAGCGTACCGCCTTCGGAGCGTTCGCTTGTCGAAGCCCTCGATGGCACCAATCGCTTCATCATGGAATGTAAGTCTGCATCGCCGTCCTTAGGGTTGATCCGCGCGGACTACCGTCCTGGCGATATTGCTCGTATCTACTCACGCTATGCCTCCGCCATTTCGGTGCTGTGCGAGCCTGCACGCTTTGGCGGCGACTATGACCATCTGCAAACCGTCGCCCAATCTACCCATCTGCCGGTGCTGTGCAAAGACTTCATTGTTGATCCCATTCAGGTTTACGCCGCGCGACACTACGGAGCCGATGCCATCTTGCTCATGATGTCCATCGTGGATGATGACACCTACGTTGAGCTCAAGGCGCTGGCTGATGAACTGGGGTTAGACGTCCTGACTGAAGCCATCACCGAGGAAGAAGTGGAACGAGCGCTCCAATTAGGTGGCGACATCATCGGTATCAATAACCGCAACCTCCACGATCTCAGCATCGACCTGGGACGAACCGAGCGGCTCGCTCGCCGGATTCCAGAAGGAAAAACGATCGTCTCGGAATCCGGAATCCGCGACAATGTCACCGTCCGCCGGCTGGGCTCTCACGTGCACGCATTCCTTGTAGGCTCACAACTCAGCCGCCAAGAGGATATCGATCGCGCCGCTCGCGATCTTGTCTACGGCTGCAATAAAGTATGCGGGCTTAACTCTGCCTCCGCTGCGCAAGCGGCGCGTGCTGCAGGGGCCCGCTACGGAGGACTTATCTTCGTACGGGATTCGCCGCGCAGTGTTTCACGTGAAACCGTGCGTGACATCATCTCCGCAGAGCCGGGTCTGGACTACGTGGCCGTGACACGTTCTTCGGATATCGAAGAGCTACAGAGATTATCCGATCTCCCTGGACTCAAGGCACTTCAGCTCCACGCACCATTCCAAGGAAGTAGGGAAGCGGAACGTGATTTCGTACGCCAGGTACGGGGCGTCGCGGGCGGATTATCCGTCTGGCGTGCCGTCGATATGCTCAGCCCCGATTTCGCAGGACTGGCAACTGACCTTGTCCCAGAAGTAGAGGCGCTAGTCCTGGACTCCGGAAGCGGCGGTTCAGGAAGCACATTTGAGTGGAGCACTATCCCCCCTGAAGTTAAGGGTAAATCCTTCCTCGCCGGTGGGCTCCGGTTAGACAACCTCGAAGAGGCACTGTCGATCGGCACGATGGGCCTCGATCTCAATTCGGGTCTAGAGTACGCACCCGGCCGCAAGGATTCCTCGCTTGTGTCCCAAGCCTTCCACATCATCCGACGCCATACACACCCATAGAAAGAACACGATCATGACCGTTTCACGTGAAACACTCCTTCCAGCATACTTTGGTGAATTCGGTGGACAGTTCGTCCCAGAATCCCTCATCCCCGCCCTCGACCAACTTGAGAAGGCTTTTGTAGAAGCACAGAATGACCCGTCCTTTCGCGAAGAGCTCAGCGGCCTTCTGCGTGACTACCTTGGCCGGCCCACGCCACTGACAGAGGCAAAAAATTTAGGCGGTAAGGCGAGGATCTTCCTCAAACGTGAGGACCTCGTACACGGTGGCGCGCACAAGACGAACCAAGTCCTTGGACAGGCCCTCCTCGCCAAACGTATGGGAAAGACGCGCATCATTGCAGAGACCGGAGCGGGCCAGCACGGCACCGCCACCGCACTGGCTTGCGCACTCTTAGGGCTCGAGTGTGTGGTCTATATGGGGGCAAAAGACGTCGCGCGGCAGCAGCCCAATGTCTTCCGTATGGAGCTAATGAACGCGAAAGTCGTAGCCGTTGATACCGGGTCCGGAACGCTTAAGGACGCGGTGAATGAAGCGCTCCGCGATTGGACCGCTACGTTCCATGAATCCCACTATCTCCTCGGCACTGCGGCTGGGCCACACCCTTTCCCGACTATCGTCCGGGAGTTCCATAAGGTCATTTCCGAAGAAGCTAAGCAGCAGATGCTTGAGCGCACCGGCGGCCTGCCGGATGTAGTCGTCGCCTGTGTCGGAGGCGGTTCCAATGCAATCGGTATGTTCGCAGATTTCATTGCGGAGGAAAAAGTGGAACTCGTCGGCACTGAACCGGGCGGTGAAGGACTGGACTCCGGCAAGCACGGTGCCACCATCAACAACGGGACCGTAGGAATACTCCACGGCGCACGCAGCTACCTCATGCGGAACGCAGACGGCCAAGTGGAAGAGTCATACTCCATTTCCGCCGGACTCGACTACCCGGGAGTCGGTCCACAGCATGCTTACCTTCACTCTAGCGGCCGAGCACATTACGTTGGCATTACAGACGCCGAGGCATTGGAAGCGTTCCAGCTGCTTTCCCAGCGGGAAGGGATCATTCCCGCCCTTGAGTCTTCCCATGCACTTGCTTATGCCTTGAAACGGAAGGACGAGGACATCACCATTGTGGTCTCTTTGTCTGGTCGCGGCGATAAAGATATCGACCATGTTCGCCGCACACTTGAGGCCCACCCAGAACTTAAACTGCAGGAGAAGCACTAATGAGCAATCGATACGAGAACCTATTCCGATCACTGCGCGAAAGGGGAGAGGGCGCGTTCGTCCCCTTCCTCATGTTGGGCGATCCTACCCCGGAGGACACGCTGGACATTGTACGAACCGTTGTCGCGGCCGGTGCTGATGCACTAGAACTTGGCGTCCCATTTTCTGATCCCGTGGCCGATGGACCGACTATTCAGGCGTCTCACCTTAGGGCGCTAGCGGCTGGCGCCACCGTAGATTCCGCCCTAGAACAGGTGCGGACGATTCGCTCAGAATTCCCTGAGCTTCCCATTGGCATGTTGATCTATGGCAACGTGGCTTTCACGCGCGGCTTTGAGCGCTTCTATTCCGAATTCGCTAAGGCAGGCGCGGATAGCATCTTGCTTCCCGACGTCCCCGTACGCGAAGGCGCTCCATTCATCGCTGCAGCAGAAAAGGCCGGCATAGATCCGATCTTCATCGCCCCGGCTCGTGCCACCGCGAGCACCCTCGAAGGCGTCGCTCACAGCTCGCGGGGTTATATCTATGCCATTTCGCGCGACGGCGTGACAGGTACCGAGAGAGAATCTAAAACCCTCGGGCTTGAAGAAGTCGTAGCAAACATCAAAAGATTCGATGGCCCGCCGGTACTGCTCGGCTTCGGCATTTCAACACCCGAGCATGTGCGCGATGCCGTGGCAGCCGAAGCGGAGGGGGCTATTACTGGCTCGGCCATAACTAAGATCATCGACCGTCACGTTTCACGTGAAACCGCCAGAGAGCGGACCCAAATCGAAGGGACCCCAAGCCGCGCTCGCGTGGACCCCGCGCTGCACAAAGAACTCGCTGAGTTTGTCACCCGCATGAAGGCGGCGACCCGAAAATAATCCCACAACGCATTAAACCCCTCGTCAGCTCTCGACAGCTGAACGAGGGGTGTGGTTCTGGTGAGCCTCTACGCGGTTGCTTCTGCAGATTCCTCTTCGGAGGCGTCTTTCTTGTCGCCTGCAAATTTGTCTACGATCATCGCGATAGCACCGTCGCCGGTGACATTGGCGGCAGTGCCGACCGAGTCGATGGCGATGTAGGCGGCGATCATGAGTGCCACCATGCCATCATCAAAGCCCATCATGTCTGCCAGAAGGCCGGCCGCCACCATGACGGCACCACCCGGAACGCCCGGAGCCGCGATCATCATGAGGCCTAACAAGAAGATGAAGCCAAGTCCGGTACCGGTACTAATATCAAGGTTTGCCATATACACGATCGCGAAGGCATAGAGCGTCAGCTTAATCATCGAACCGGACAAGTGAATGGTCGCGCACAGCGGGATAACAAAGCTTGCCACCGGCTTTGAAATGCCATTCTTAAGCGTAGACTCCAAGGACACCGGAATAGTCGCGGCAGAAGAGGAAGTTCCCAAAGCCGTGAAATAAGCTGGCAGCATATTGCGAAGCGCCTTGAAGGGATTCTTCCCGGTAATCGCACCAGCAATGATGTATTGCAAGACCAGGTAGACTAGGGTCATGACAACCGCCAAAATCAAAACCTTGGCAAAGGCCGAAAGTACCGATCCCAGATTGCCATTCATGCCCAATCCCAAGAACATGCCAAAGATATAGAAAGGCAAAATCGGCACAACAAAGCCCCAGATTACCTTGACTACGACGTTCTCCAATTCCTTGGTGACAGCGTACAAGGTATCGGACTTCACGGTAGTCATAGCTACACCGATGCAGAACGACAACAAGAGGGCAGTCATAACCTCAAAAGGCGGCGCCATCTCCACCTCGAAGTAGGGAGAGAGTGCACCCTCATCAATATCGGAGACATTAGTAATCAGATTCTGACCGCTAAGCATGGTGGGGTAGAGCCAGTGGGCAAGCACGTAGGCAAGAAGACCGGCGACAATAGTGGAGCCATAGGAAATCCCAGCTGTAACCCCCAGCCACTTACCAGCACCACGCCCGAGACCCGCAATGGACGGAGCGATCAGCGCGAAAATAAGGACCGGGATAAAGAAGTTGAGGAAGTTGCTAAATAGTCCATTGAAGGTGGCGAATACGCGACCAAACCATTCTGGAGCGAATCGGCTGACCACCACGCCAAGGATGATGGCAACGATAATGCGGAACAACAAAGATTCCGAGAGTTTCTTGAGATTCATATACTTACAATCAGATCGGGTGCTTCACCTCTAGGACTAGACGACCGAGGCGAAACAGCGCGGTGCGGAGGCCAAGGTCGATTCAATATCTATCAATCGACCTTAAATGCATACTACCTGAGCGCACACAGCGACAGAACACTCGGCCTAGGCGCAATTTTTATCTCAGCACTACGAGGTTAAACTGAATACATGATCGCAGTGGGAATCATCTTTTTAATCCTCGCCGTCTTCCTCATCATTGTGGGTACCATGGCCTCAACCAAGCGCCTACCCGGAAATAACTACATTGGCTTGCGACTGCAAGAGATCCGCAAGTCCCGCGAAGCATGGGATAACGCCCATCGCATCGCTGGTCCATTCTGGATCCTCAGCGGCGTCTGCCTAGTTTTCGGTGGAATCGTCGCGCTTAGCGCTGAGGGCTGGATGTGGCTCCTTCCGGCTCTTACCTTTGTGGCGGCAGTTCTCGCCCTATCTGTAGGTTCCAACCTCGGCTCGCGTGCCGCGTTCCTCTACGAACAGGCACACTCTAGTGAAGAAGGTTGTGGGGATTCCTGCAATTGTGGCACCGATGGTTGCGGTGGGGAAGAGGCCGCCGCGACTTCTGCACCCCAGGTCGATGTCGATGCACTCCGTCACGCCGCTCGAGAATCTGACAGATAGCAGCGCCTGCTGCACAACCGCCCCCTCTGGATAAGAATTACGCCTCATCCAGAGGGGGAATTTTGTAGCTATTTCCTCTCGCTTGAATAGCTCATTGGATGTTTCCCGACAGTCACAGTGACGTTATAGGTCAGGCTCGTTACATCTTCTTGTTCCGTCACTTACGATATCCCGTCACTCTTTCAATATATTGGTCCATTCAACGCTAGGCTACGTTAATAATTGGCTTACCGTACTGTTCGCCTTACTGCCAACAACGATGGAGATTGCGTAAAGCTTCTGGGGAACCCAGAAAGTAAAGAGCATCAGAGACCTCCGCTAGGCAAGATGATACATATGAAGAAAACCACCGCCCTCGCAGCCATCGCCGCTTCGACCTTTGTCATTGGCGCTTATAACGAGCAAGGCCACAAAGAGCCGACATCCACACCGGTAGCGGAGAGGCAGCAGTCGGCCCATAGCATCGTTAATGATTTAGGCATTGAATCTGGCACCTATGAACTCACTCCTACGCCCACTGGCTCCCCTGAAACATGGGAGGGATATCTGGCTAGTTAACTCCTGTGTTTCACGTGAAACTCTAAATTCGATCAGCCACTCGGCTGAGTCACAATGCACCATCATCACCGACTAGACTAGAGGCATGAATAAGTGCTCTCGCCGAATCTTCTTGCTCGGTACCGCTACCACCTTCGCAGGTGCCTACCTGGCAGCCTGTGGCTCTTCTCCGTCCGCGGAAATCGCAGCTACGGAAATTCCGGTCGGATCCGCAAAGATTGTAGATGGCGTCATTTTTACTCAGCCGAAAGAAGGTGAGTTCAAGGCCTATTCCCAGACCTGTCCGCACCAGCACAATCCGATCACCAAGATCGATGGCATGACGGCCACCTGCACCGCACATAACACCTCCTATGACCTCAGCGATGGAAGCGTAATATCCGGACCGGGCCGCGACCCCTTGGAAGGGTACGAAGTTAAACAAGACGGCTCTAATGTCACTACAGCCTAGGCTGCATTCCTCCCTCTGTGGTTTCACGTGAAACCACAGAGGGCATATTTTTGGCCCGAGTATTTCCCGGGCAGAAGAAGAGGCAGGGTTTAAACTTTTAGAATGCTGCAGAGTTTAAAGAAGCCCGACCCCCTCATAGTGCTCATCGTCTTGGCGGTCCTCCTTGCGGTCATTGCACCAGCTCGTGGGGTTTTTGCCGAGATATTCGGTCAACTAACAAACGTCGCGATCGCTTTCCTCTTCTTCTTGTACGGCGCTAGACTCTCCACTCAAGAGGCCCTCAATGGGCTTAAGCATTGGCGCCTACACCTAACGATCCTCGCCTTCACCTTTGTGGTCTACCCGCTCATAGGTATAGCGCTACGACCGCTTACCGCTTTCATTTCGCACGATATGTACCTGGGGATCTTGTTTCTCACGCTGGTACCGTCCACCGTGCAATCTTCGGTTGCCTTTACCTCCATTGCGAAGGGAAACGTTGCAGGCGCAATCGTGTCAGCATCTACTTCTAACTTGGTTGGAGTATTTATTACCCCTGCGCTCATCATGCTCCTGATGGGAACCGGGGGAGGAGTCTACATCGACACTTCCGTATTTGGAGAAATCGCGCTCTTGCTGCTGGCTCCCTTTATCCTGGGTCAGCTGACTCGGCGCTGGGTTGGCAAATTCGCCCAAAGCAAGGCCACCAAAGTAGTAGACCGCGGCTCCATTGCCATGGTGGTGTATTCTGCCTTTTCCAAAGGCGTGGTAGACGGAATTTGGTCCTCCATCTCCATATGGGAGTTGGCCTTCCTTGTCGCCTTCGCAGCGATCTTGGTTGCTTTCATGCTGTGGCTCACCAAGAAGGTGAGTGAAAAATTGGGATTCAAGCGCGCCGATACAGTCGCAATCGAGTTCTGTGGATCGAAGAAGTCACTAGCCACGGGACTACCCATGGCCTCGGTTATCTTTGCTTCTGGGGGAACGTCTCTTGGTCTACTGATCCTGCCGTTGATGATTTACCACCAGGTCCAGTTAATGATGTGTTCGTGGCTGGCATCCCGCTACGCCCAGCGTGCCACCACATAGCTACACTTAGGTCCTATGGCAAATTACCTATACGTACGAACTGAACTAACCGTGCCCGGCGTAGGCTCGGCCATCCATATGGCGGAAATGGAAGAGCAAGATGCGCGCAGCTGTCGAATGGTCCGCATGATCGCCCTGGATCCCTCAGATGCCATAGTTGGTGTGGCTACCCCGACCAGTTCCACGGGAAACGTAGATCAGCCGCAAGAGGTTGTCCCGCACCCGGATACCTACGATGAGTTTCCAGACATTAGCGCCCAATACGTGGACCAATCTCATTTCGACGCCCTATGGTCCGAAGCTACCGCCAAGTTCGGCCTTTAGGGTTCAAACATGGTGCCTACAAGACAACGTTAACGAGGAGCATATAAAAGGCGGTTCCGCCGAAGATGGACAGCGCTGATTCACGCTTCCACAGGTGGAGCAGGAAGGTTACCACCACGCCGAGGAGAGCCGCCCAGATGCCCCCAGGAGAACCAGCCTGCCCGTGGACGGTATAAACCACCAAAATGGTCATCACACCTACCGGCATCATCATGCCCAGCAATGAAAAGAACTGGCTATCCTTCATCCATTTCACAAAGGAAAAGGGAAGCTGGCGCAGCACAACGGTAATAAGGCCGACGGGGACCAACACTGCAGCGATGGAAGCAAGCGTAACTCCAGCGGGCATTAGCGTTCCTCCCGGAATCTCGTAGACTCGCCGCGTCTACGCAAGCCAATAGCGGCATCGATGCGGGGAGATGCGTAGCGGATAATAAGCAGAATGAAGTAGGCACTCAGCGCCACCATGAGCAGTTGTCCTGGGGCGAAGGCTGCAGCAAGGATTCCCACCACCACAGCACTTAACGGCAATGAAAAGTCCTGGTTACTGCGGAAGGAATCCATTGCCAGCACGACAAAAAGGGCAACCAGAGCGAATTCCATTCCCTGCACGGAAGAGGGAATCACTCGGCCGGCGAGGGCACCGACGATGCCGCCGCCTACCCACAAGACCTGACAAAAGATTTGGATAGTGAGTATTCGGTTCCCACTCGGGCGGTCATCGGCGGGGAGGGAGGAGACGATGGCATAGGTTTCGTCGGTAAGCGCATATGTGGAATAAGCCCGGCCCACCCGTAAATGAATGCGGTGCCGGGGAAAGGTGAGGCCATAGAGAATATGGCGGAAGTTCACCATGAATCCGGTAACCAACGAAGCAAAGGCGGAAGCCCCACCGGTAACCATGGAAATGGCCAAGAATTCCATAGAGCCGGCGTAGATGACGAGGGAGAAAATCGGCGTCCACCACCAGCTGAAACCGGATTGGACCATGAGTAAGCCGAAGGCTAGGCCGAGGGGAATAAGGCCGATCGCGGCGGCCAAGGTATCTCTTAATCCTTGAGAAATATCCGCGCGCATGCGGGCTAGTCTAGCCCATTGCCTGCTGCGCGATAGGAATTAATTGTCTTCCACGTTGACTGGATATGTGGAATAAAGCGGCAACGGCATGGGCTGACGTTTCATAACATCGGCCCAGAGGTCGGCCGGGCCTGGAGTAATAACGTCTTGGGCAAGGGCAGGGGAGACGAACCATTCGCCGGCCTCTATTTCCTCTTCCAGCTGGCCCGGGCCCCATTCGGCATAGCCGGCAAACATGCGCATGCCCGAAACTAGTGGCTCGATCTCTTCTGGGTCCGCGCGCAGATCCACATGTGCCAGGCGCGGTGCGAGGCGGGTGAGCCGATCTTGTTTGTCCACATCGACGCCCTGTTTAGTCTGCGCGAGCCCAACAACGGATTGTTGATTGAGCGGACCGCCGATATACAGCGCCTGCGGTTTAGCCACCACGGGAAGCCATTCCGGCAGCACATTGAAAATAGCTACCTCGGAGCGCTTGGTCAGATCCACGCCAAAGGTCATCATGTCATTGTGCTCAATGACGAGGATGACGGAGCGGGCGAATTCCGGCGAAAGCATGCCCGGAGCAGCGATGAGAAGCTGGCCGGGGGCGGGGTCGTTGCGCTCGAGGGCGTTAAATAGTCTATCGGCAAACATCACTTTTTAGAATCCCACCACTCGCGCAACTTCGCAATCGCTTCCTCGCGCTCGAGGGGGCCGTGCTCTAGGCGCAGCTCCTTCAGATAGGACCACGCCTGGCCTACCTCTGGGCCGGGCTGAAGGCCGAGGATTTGCATGATCTCGTTGCCGTCAAGGTCCGGTCGCACGCGAGCCAGGTCCTCCTTGCGGCCGATCTCTTCGATGCGCTCCTCAAGCTGATCATAGGTGCGCTGGAGTCGGCGGGCCTTTTTAGCATTGCGGGTGGTGCAATCGGCGCGCACCAGCTTATGCAGCCGGGGAAGGAGATCACCGGCGTCGGTGACATAGCGTCGCACGGCAGAATCGGTCCACTGATTTTCCCCGAACCCGTGGAAGCGCATGTGCAGGTACACCAGCTGGCCGATGGCCTCCGTGGTGGCCTTGGGGTACTTCAACTTACGCAGGCGCTTGCGGGCAAGCTTGGCGCCCACCACCTCGTGGTGGTGAAAGGACACCTTGCCATCGGTGTTGTCAAAGGTATCCGGTTTGCCAATATCGTGTAGAAGCGCCGCCCAGCGCAGGACAAGGTCTGGGCCATCTTCTTCTTGGTCCATGGCCTGACGTAGCACCTTCAGCGAGTGAGCATAAACGTCCTTGTGCTGCGCGTGTTCGTCCGCGGTCATGCGCAATGCCGGGATTTCCGGAAAGATATAGTCCGCGATTCCGGTGGAAACCAGCAGGTCAATGCCGTCCCACGGTGCCGTGCCGCAGATAAGCTTATCCAGCTCCACCTGTACGCGCTCTACGGTGATGCGCTGGATCTCGCCGGCCATATCCCGCATGGCATCTACCACCCGATCGGCCACGCGAAATTCCAGCTGGGACGCAAAACGCGCCGCCCGCAGCATGCGGAGCGGATCATCGTGGAAGGAGATTTCCGGCTTGTCCGGGGTATCGAGCACCCGGTCGGCCACATCCTGGAGGCCGTGGAGGGGATCGTGGAAGGTAAAAGAGGCGTCGGCAAGCAGCTCGATGGCCATCGCATTGACCTTAAAGTCACGCCGCACTAGGTCACCTTCCAAGGTGTCACCATAGACCACCTCAGGGTTGCGGGACTGGCCATCATAAGAATCGGAACGGAAGGTGGTGATCTCAATCTGCTGGCCCTTATAGGCCGCGGAGACGGTACCGAAGTCGATGCCGGTATCCCACACGGTCTCAGCCCACTCATCCAAGATCTCTTTAACCACGTCCGGGCGGGCCGGAGTGGTAAAGTCCAGGTCATTTCCCAAGCGGCCCAAAAGCGCATCGCGCACAGAGCCGCCTACGAGGTAGAGCGAGTAGCCACGGGCGGCAAATTTCTCCACCAAACCGCCCAGCAGGTCGCTGAGGGAGGAGACGGTGGATTCCGCGCGGGCAAGAACGCCAATTAGCTGAGTGTCCTGAAAATTCACGGGTGAGAGTCTACTACGATTGGCAGGGATGACTAACCAAGAACAGGGCCCCTCTAAGGGAGGCGGCCGCAACCGTAACCGGTCCCGGCGCAGGCGGCGCCGCCGGCCGGATAATCGCGCGCGCCGCAGCACTCAGCAGCGCAGGCCCTACCGCGGTGGCAATGGCCAATCCACGGCCATGGAAACCCGCGATGAAACCTCCGCCGGCGGCCTTGTTGTCTCTGGTTTGGCGGAGTGTGTCGATGGCACTGGCCAGGTAGATCTTTCCCGGCTTTATGTGGCGCTCATCGGCCGCCTCGACCGTCGCGGGCGCCTGCTGTGGTCCATGCCTAAAGGCCACGTAGAAAATGGCGAGGCCAAGGAAGTCACCGCTGCGCGCGAGGTATGGGAGGAAACCGGCATTTCCGGTGAGGTTTTTGCAGACCTCGGCATGATTGATTATTGGTTCGTCTCTGATGGGGTGCGTATCCATAAGACAGTGCACCATCACTTGCTGCGCTTTGTAGACGGCATCATGAACGATGAGGATCCGGAGGTCACCGAGGTCTCATGGATTCCCGTCTCTGAACTCATCGAGCATTTGGCCTACGCCGACGAGCGCAAATTGGCGCGCATCGCGCATGATCTCCTTCCCGATCTCGCACGAAAGGAAGCCGCCGCGGGGAAAGTGACCCCACGGTAATGCGCCAACGCCTGAAGTCTTGGGCCGCCGTGGGCGGCTGCATGGCGGTAGCGGGGTGGGGCGTGTGCCTGCCGCTACCAGAGGCCGCCGCGCAGATGGACTCGGCCGCCGAAAAGCAGCAGGATATCCAGTCATGGTTGGGCGCGCGCGGGCCGGAGCGGGCCACTCTTGATCTCCTTGCGGCCGAGCCCTTTACCGTGGGCAAGGACCTGAAACTGACCTTCCGGCTGCACAATCCTACCGATGAGGCCATGGAAGACCTCCAGTTGACCAGCCGCCGTGGCGATGCCGTGGAGAGTACTGCACAGGCCCGCACGCAGCTGGCCACCGGCGAATTCCCGTATTACGGCCCCAGCACCACCACCGAGCCCCTGCAACCGGGCGAAACCCGAGAGGTTACCTTCCAGGTTCCCACCTCCTTACACGGCGAGCAGACCCTAGCCATCGAAGACGCCGGCGCCTATCCGCTGCTTTTTACCCTCACCGGCACTGTCGGCGGCGAAGCGGTCAGCTTTGCGGAAGAACGCCTAATAGGCCAGGTGCAGGGAAAGAAGCAGGCGCTTGGCGATGCCCCCTCGGAGCCCAAACCCCACGACCTCACCGTGGTCTATCCCATCAGTGCCGATATCGACTCGGTACCAGGCGGCGCTGGGGGAGAAGACCTTATTCTCGCCTCCGATGAGCTAGCCACCGAGCTGGCTGAGGGCGGCCGGCTCGATCGCTTGGTGAGCACCTATGCGGACCACGATCTGCGCGGGGCAGGCTGCGTAGCCATCGATCCCGCACTCTTGGACACGGTCAACCGCATGGCGGAGGGCTATAAGGTGGGTTCTGCCCGCCCGGCTCAGGCGGAGCGTCCTAAGCGCCTGCGTGATTCGTGGTTCAATAACAACGACGATGTGCACCTCGAACCCGGCACTGGCAAAGAGGATGCCGCCCGCTGGCTCAAGCGCCTGCGTGAACTCGATTGCTTTATGTCTATGCCGTGGGCAAACGCTAATGCCTCATCCGTGGCCAAGGCGAATAATCCCTTCCTTACTTACGAGGGGCTGCAGCGCGGCAACCACACCATCGAGCGAATCCTCGGCACTAAGCCAGCCACCTCTGTCCTCGCGGTTGGCTCCGGCTATGTGGATCAACAACTGCCCCTCCCCGCACTGGTGGCTGATAATACTTCGTGGCCTGGCCGCGCCGTTACTTTCGACGCCTCCCTGGGCGCCCTTTTAGCCCAAACCGGCTCTAAGCCACAGACGGTGGGCTATTCCAACCCGGAGCTACGCTACGATTACTCGCTCGATTCCGAACTTTCCCGCGCCATCACCGGCGGCGCCGCGTTGAGTTTGGCCGCTAGCGATGACACTGTGGCGCGTTTGCCCAATTACTTGGATCCCAGCGCCGCCGAATACGCGCTTGACTCCGCCGAAGCGCTCATCGATTCCGGCCAGTCCCATGCGCGTACCGTCGGCAGCCTCAAGCAGGAAACCGCCGTTCCGGGGTCACTGCCTGGCAGCCCCTTTAGTGATCCCGCCGCCTTCGCCGAATCCGATATCGTCCGCGTGGAGCAGCAGGCCCGCTATACCGATGAGCTGATGAATATCATGGTCGATGATCCAGACATCGCACTGACTCCCTATGAATTCGTCCTGCCTTTGCGCCGGGATTTGCTGGCCGCGCTCTCGCTGACCAACCGCGATAGCTTGGGCAGCAATGCTGAAGCGCGACGAAGGTTCACCCGCACGATGGATGTGCATTCGAATACTTTGCGCGATCTGCGATCTTCTGTGGCGCTTATCCCACCGGGCAATGTTTATACTCGCGTATCCGAGTCATCGCCGCTGCTCATCGTGGCAGAAAATGGGCTTCCGCTACCGGTAGAGGCCAAGCTGCAATACGATGCCCCCGATGGCGCGCGCCTCAACACGCCCAAGAGTGTCCGTATTCCGGCCAAGGGCTCTATTACTGTATCCATGACCGCCGATATGCCTAAGGACGTCGATCGCACAGACATTGGCCTGTGGCTTGCCACCCCAGAAAAGCAAACCATCTCGGAGCCGATCAGTATCGCTGTGCAAACGCGTGCCGGTATCGTAAGCGTGTATGGCGTCGGCATAGCCGGCGCTCTTGCGCTGGTCCTCGCCACTCTCTTCCGGCTAGGCCGCCATCGGCGCAAAAAATCACAAAGGCTTAAAAAGTAAGTTGAAGTTGTATCCTCTATGACTGATAAAACTGGCCGCGAGGCCGAACACGTGGAGAAGTCACCTGCGGGTGTAGTTGACCCGAAGGATGCCGCCGTGCCGGCAGAGCACCCCGCCCCAGCGGGTGCCCGCGGCCGAATCGTCCGCGCCTCTCCTCCCGCTCCGGTGCCAGAAAAGCGCCCCACGCCCGCGGTGCAGGACACCACCGTTCCTCCCGAGAAGGACAAGTCCGCGCTCACCGGACGCAACGCGGAAAACGAATCATCCAATCAGGACGTCATCCGCGCGACGGGCACGATGGCCATCGCGACGCTGTTATCCCGCGTCACCGGCTTCCTGCGCCAGATGCTCATCGGCGCCACTCTCGGCGCCACGGTGGGCACCGCGTTTAGTAGCGCCAACCAGATCCCCAACCTCGTCACCGAGATCGTATTGGGTGCCGTGCTGACCTCTCTGGTCGTGCCCGTCCTCGTACGCGCCGAAAAAGAAGACACGGACCGCGGCGAGACCTTTGTCCGGCGGCTATTTACCCTGGCCTTTTCCATCCTGGGCATAGTCACCATTGCTTCCGTGGTGCTCGCACCCTTCTTAACGAGGATGATGCTGCCGGAAGATTCCAAGGCCAATGCCGTGCAGGCAACCTCCTTGGCCTTCTTATTGCTGCCGCAGATCCTCTTCTACGGCCTCTTCGCCCTCTTCCAAGCCGTTCTTAATACCAAGAATATCTTTGGTCCAGGTGCGTGGGCGCCGGTAGTCAATAACGTCATCTCCATTAGCGTGCTGCTGGCTTATCGCTTCCTGCCCGGCCAGCTCGATCCGCACGAGCCCACCCCGGTGGCCGATCCCCACGTCATGCTATTGGGCTTGGGCACCACCACGGCGGTGATGGTGCAATGCCTCATCTTGTTGCCGTACCTCAAAAAGGCCGGCATTAACCTGCGCCCCAAGTGGGGCTTGGATGCCCGCATCAAGCAATTCGGTGGCATGGCTCTGGCCATCATTACCTATGTGGCTATCTCCCAGCTGGGCTATGTGATCACCTCCCGCGTAGCCGCCTATGCGGATGCCGGCGCCCCGCTGGTCTATCAGAATGCCTGGCTCATGCTGCAGGTGCCCTATGGCGTAATCGGCGTGACGCTGCTGACGGCCATCATGCCGCGCCTGTCCCGCAACGCCGCCGACGGCGATGTTGATGCCGTAGTCCGCGATCTGACCTTGGGCTCAAAGCTGACCTTCATCGCGCTTATCCCCATCGTCATTTTCATGACCGGCTTTGGTGTACCAATCGCCCGGGCCCTCTTCCAATACGGTGCCTACGGCGCCGAGAGCGCCGAGCAGCTCGGCCTGACCATCAGCTTCTCCGCCTTCACACTCATCCCGTATGCCTTGGTGCTACTGCACCTGCGCGTGTTCTATGCCCGCGAGGAAGCCTGGACGCCGACCTTCATAATCGCCGGCATCACACTGACCAAGATCGTCCTTACGCTTTTGGCCCCGTTGATGACGTCCAACCCGGACCGCGTGGTGATTTTGCTCGGTACGGCCAATGGCTTTGGCTTCGTCTCCGGTGCGGTCATCGGTGGCTTCTTGCTCAAGCGCAAGCTCGGCAGCCTCGGCGGCAAAGCCGTCACGCAGACCGTGCTGTGGGCTTCTGGTGCCGGTCTCGTAGGCTTGGTTGTCTCCTGGGTGCTGTACTGGGGCGTGAATTTCCTCCTTCCAGAGAATTTGCCCTCCATCGTCTCGCTGATCAAGGTCGCGGTGCTTGGAGTCATCTTCCTCATCGCCACCGGCCTGGTGCTCTCTAAGTCCTCCTTGCCGGAGGTCCAGAACCTGGCCCGCGCCTTGCAGCGCATCCCGGGCATGTCCCGCTTCATCAAGGTCGATTCCTCCAAGGCTATCGAGCTGGAGGAGCCCGACGTGCCGGAAATCCGGCCGGTATTCACCCAGGACGCCTTCAACGCCACCCTGGTACCGCCACCAATGTCCGCCGGTATCGTCCGCGGCCCACGCCTCGTGCCGGGCGCCCCGGTATCGGATGGTCGCTTCCGCTTGCTCCAAGATCACGGTGCGGTCACCGGTGCACAGTTCTGGCAAGCACGCGAGCAGTCCACCGGCCGCCTAGTCGCGTTGACGTTCGTCGATACCAATAGCCTGGCGCCGATTGCGCCATCGACTCCGGGAGTTGCCGCCCGCCGCTCCGCTGAGATTTCGCGCAATACCCGCCGCCTTGCCGAGCTGGAGCTCGATACCGTGGCGGATAATATCCAAGTTCTGTCTTACCGCACGGGCTGCCTGGTGGTGGCGGATTGGTTTGAGGGCACCTCCCTCAAGCAGGTGGCTGAGGCCGATAACCTCGACCCCCATTCTGTGGCTCGTGCTACTGCGCCGCTATTTGCTGACGCCGCCGCTGCCCACGATGCCGGCCTCATCCTCGGCGTGGAACACCGCGACCGCTTCCGCGTCTCTACCGACGGTGTAGTCAAGGTGGCCTTCCCCGCCGTGTTGGATGGCACCTCCGCCGCCACCGACCGCGAGGCTCTCAGCTCCGCCCTGGAGCTGCTCGTGGAGTCCACGGAGCCTTCACCGAAGAAGCTGCGCGATATTTCTGAAGATGCCAACCTCTCGGCCGACGAGGCCGCTCAGCGCGTCGAGGACGCGCACTTTGCCCTCGATAGTGCTGATGAGGACAGCCGCGAGGAAAAGATGGAACAGCTGCAGGAGGCAAAGGCGCTGACCTTGGCCGGTATCGCCCAGCGCCTGCATGACTTCGCACCGGAGGAACCGGAGGAAGCACCCGAGGCCTTGCCGGTAAAGGCGGAAGAGGAACCGGCCCAAGAGGATGACCCGGCCCAAGAACCCGGCTTCGGCGGCCGCGGTTATTCCGGTTCCGGCGTCATCGTCATCGGTATCTTCGCCACCATCTTCGTCGTGGCAATGGCTGCATTGACCACCTGGAGCATGTCCTTGCTCAGCAATGTGGAGGCGCCTAACCCGGTCAGCGAAACCATCCACGGCAGCACCGATATTCCGGATACCCCGCCGGTGCGTCTCCAGCCTTCCTCTGCGATTACCGTCCCTGATAACAAGGACGACGCTGCGCTTATCGACGGCAAAACGGCCACCACCTGGTCCACCGAAGAGGAGGACACCGGCATCCTCGTCACTGTGGATTCGCCAACGCACTTCGCAGTCTTGCCGGTGGTGCAATCCAATTCGACTGGGGCGAAATATGCCGTCTATGGCGTTAATCGTGACCGCTTCAACCCAGAAAACCCACAGGCCGGCTCTCTGTACCAACTGGCAAGAGGCAAGTTCAAAAACGGCAAGGAAGACATCGAGCTGGAGAAAACCCCCGAGCAATTCGACGGGCTGCTGCTCATGATCACCGAGCTACCCAAGTCCAATAAGGCAACCATCGCAGACATTGGTCTCGTCGGGCAGCCCTAGGCACAACCCACACGGCCGAATCGAGGACACGCCCCTCGATTCGGCCTTCTTTTTTAAGATTTTCCGCATTCACACTTCTTTGACCTGCACGTTCAAAAATTATTTACTTCACGTGTTGTCTATTTAGAAGTGGTACGTACACTGTGGGGCGTAACGCAAACAACAGTCTTAGGAGTATTCATCATGTCCCTCGCAGCAGGTACCTACGCACTAGACCCAGCCCACACCGTTATCGGATTCGTCGCCAAGCACGCGATGGTCACCAAGGTTCGCGGTAACTTCGCAGACTTCGAAGGCACCATCACCGTGGCCGAAAACATCGCCGAGTCCAACGCTGAGGCAACCATCCGCACCGCTTCCATCACCACCGGCAACGATGACCGCGATGCACACGTAAAGAACGAGGACTTCTTCGCAGTAGAGCAGTACCCGGAGATCACCTTCAAGGCCACCAACCTCAACGTTGATGAGAATGGCAACGGCACCGTAACCGGTGACCTCACCATTAAGGACACCACCAAGTCCGTCGACCTCGATGTGGAAGATGTTGCTACCGCTGAGGACCCCTTTGGAAATACCCGCCTGGGCTTCGAGGCAACCACCAAGATCAACCGCAAGGACTTCGGCATCGACTTCAACGCTCCGCTGAAGACCGGCGGCGTACTGGTCTCCGAGGAGATCAAAATTGAGCTCGAGGTCTCCGCTATCAAGCAGTAGACCCGTAACTCCAAACACACTAGAAGCATTAAGCTTCCCCAAGCCCGCAGCCACCTTCTGGCTGCGGGCTTTTTCGTCGTCTTCCGATATAGCGGTACAGCCACTCCTTACCCTTGGGAAGGCATTTCAGCGTGAACATGAAGACATAAAAAGTAATTTTCATGGAAAATGTTGTGCTGCGTGGAGGATGGCAAGTGCGTCACCGTTGAAATGAAGTACATGGAGGTACCAATCGCGGATACTTTCTATGGCGTTGACCTTAATCGTCGCCCCGCCGAGACCGCACAGAAGAGCACTGAACGAGTCGCACAAGAGCTACAACGCCAAGGAATCCGCACCGAGAC
>ERZ1031329.27-NODE-27-length-69503-cov-16.513924_pt1 | contig 69503 bp, 63 predicted proteins | sample MGYA00518053_ERZ1031329 | MGnify/ENA primary metagenome ERZ1031329 (study PRJEB33718, sample SAMN03159840) | human skin metagenome | collected 2014-02-25 | study: EMG produced TPA metagenomics assembly of the PRJNA266117 data set (Human skin bacterial metagenome... | reverse complement strand
ACGCGTCACAACTACCTCCCGGTCGAAGTGGCGCATTCACCCCTTGACAGCACGCTGGCATCCGGGCTGTGGGGGGTAGTACATAGCCGCCAGGTCTGGTGAGTTTTCTCTATGCAAGGTTTTCCTGCGTCCACCGCGCTTCTTAGTGCAATTAACCGGCAGACCCCTAAAACAGCTCCAACGCCCGGGCCTCACTTGGGGCCGCAGGGCGCTGGAACTGGTTCTCTCTATCTCTCTTGCGTTCTCTCAAACGCATGAACTTAAGATAACTCCCTAGCCTGCTACAGGCCTGCGTTTTACCTGTGAGTATTGTGGTAATGGGGTGGAAATCGGCTAATAGACGCGCAAACCCGCCCACGGTGTAAAGGGCGGCGACCTCTAGGCCGATGAAGAACTATTCATAGGGGTGCGGTTCTGCGTAGGATTCTAGGTAAAACTAAAAGTGTGTTCTCGGGCTTCGGTTGGGGTCGAGAAGCCTTTAAATAGGCGCTAAAACCGTGTCAGAGGAGGAGATGTGTCGCAACAATTTGATCCAGAATTGCACCGGCAAATGGGCGTGGAAGCGGATGTTGTCTTGCGGGTGGGAATGCTCCTAATGGGTGCCGGCACTTCTGGTTACCGTGTTTTAAGGGGGATGAAACGCAGTGCGCGAGCTTTGGGGTTTGACCACTTAGACGCCACAGTGGGTTTGACGCAGATTACTTGTACGTTCCACCGCGGGGAATATTTCAGGACAGTGATTGCCCGGCAACATTCTCCTGCGGTTGATGCTTCACGGATAGAAGCCTTAGAAGACCTGACCCATAATCGTCTCTATGCAGGGATTACTGCCCAAGAGCTGGCGGCAATGCTGGATGATATTGAGTTTGGTGTCAAAAAGCGCTGGAGTGGTTTAGTTCTTTCTTTTGCCGCCGCGATCGCGTGCGCGGCGTTTGCGTATCTTAACTTTTTCCCGCTAGAAGCGGTGGGGTTGGTGGCTCTAGCGGCGTTTGCAGGCCAGTTTGTGCGGTACACGGTTCTCCACCGGCACGTCCATCAAATCGGGGGAGTAATTGCTGGCGGGACAACGGCAAGTATCGTTTTCTTCCTTTTAACGGAATTTTTTGGCGCGATAGGCTCAGTGGATCCGAGTGAATTGTCCTCGGGCGTGGTAGCAGCGGTTTTATTCTTGATTCCCGGATTTCCTCTTTTCTCTGCTTTGATCGATATTGCGCGTTTTGATTTGGACGCAGGAATAGTCAGGTTAGGGTACGCCTTCACTGTTATATTTACAGCGACTTTCACGGTCTCGATGGTTAGCTGGTTGACACAACTTACCCCTGATCCACCCGCCCCTGCACAGGATATGAGGTGGTTTTTGTTGGCACCGGTCGCAAGTTTTCTGGGAATTGCTGGCTTTGCCTTTCTTTTCAACTCTTCCCGCCGCATGGTTTTGGTCGCAGCGTGTGTCGGAACGGTGGCAAACGAGCTCCGTTTGATCCTCATTCACGCTGGTACAACTATTTTCTTTGCGGCATTCGTGGGAGGGCTATTGATTGGGCTGCTAGGTGCGGTTGCTTCTAAAAAGGCCCGCCTTCCTCGTATTACAACGACCGTTCCGGCTGCAGTGATCATGATTCCGGGGGTGACAATGTTTAGAGCAGTGTTTTATTTGAATGACGGTCAAATGGATCAAGCTTTGGCAAACGTTGCGACAGGAATGATGGTGGTTGGCTCCATTGGCGCCGGATTGGTGTTTTCTCGCCTGCTAACTGATAAGGATTGGGCATTGGGCCGACTTATTGATTTTGATAAAAAGATTCCGCAGAAGCCCTCTACAGCATGAAGTTAGGGTCTTAACTGGGAAAACGCCTGTGGCTCCCACTTCCTTTCGGAACTGGGAGCCACAGGCGTCTCTTTCACTGTTTCCATATATCGGCATGTGCCGCCCTGTGGAAACTGCAGGGGGTTCTCTCTATCTCTCTCGTATGCGCTCTCTCAAGCGCACGATCTCAGTATGGGGCACTGTGCTGTAGCCTCCATGAGGCTCGGCTGTTGGGTGGCTGTTAATGGCTGGGAAAGGATGGATAAGGCGCTGACAAGCGTAACAATTGTGGGGGAGCGCAATATTGGCGCATAAAAGTGACGTACACCATAAGTTGATTCTGTAGGGTTGAGGGCATGCGCGCAGCGGGCCTGCGCCGTTTTCAACTGCTTGTATAGCTACAGAATTGAGGTGAGGAGCATGTCTCCTCTCACTTCCCAACCCCCAGCCAATGATGCCGTGCCGGCACAGGTGGAAGATACAGAAGAAACAAAACGCCAGCATCGCTCGGCCATAAAGGCAGCGTTTATAGGCACCTTCATTGAGTGGTTCGATTACGCGGCCTATATCTATATGTCCGCGATTATCTCCCGGGTCTTTTTCCCAGAGATGGAAGGCCGCCGTGCCCTGATTATGACGTTTGCACTCTTTGCGCTGTCATTTTTGGTACGGCCTTTGGGTGGCATCGTATGGGGTCACTTTGGTGATAAACACGGACGCATCCAGACCCTAACGGTCTCCATTGTGATGATGTCCCTGGCTACCGCGTGCATCGGTTTCCTTCCCGGCTATGTCACCATCGGCTTCGCCGCGTCCCTTTTGCTGCTGCTGTGCCGCATGGTGCAGGGCTTTTCGGCAGCCGGTGAGTATGCAGGCGCGGCCACGCACTTGGCCGAGATCGCTCCGGCCGGCAAGCGCGGCATATATTCCGCGGTGGTGCCGTCCGCTACGGCTTCCGGCTTGTTGCTGGGCTCGCTCATTGCGGCGTTGCTGACGGGCGTGATCGACGATGCCGCCTTGGAATCCTGGGGCTGGCGCGTGCCTTTCTTGATTGCGCTGCCTTTGGGCATGTACGGTCTGTGGATTCGCCGTCATACGGAGGAGTCCTCCCACTTTGAGGATCAGGATGAACCGGAAGAATCTCCGCTGCGTGAGGTGCTCAAGTACCCCAAGGCCTTGGCCATTGCCTTTGCTGGTGCGGTGCTCAACGCCATTGGCTTCTACGTCATCTTGACCTACCTGCCCACCTACCTCTCAGAAGAGCTGGGTATGGCCGCAACCCCGGCGTTTATAGCATCCTCTGTTGCCTCCGCATTTTATGTGGGCTTTGCCTTGCTTACCGGCATGCTTTCGGACCGCCTGGGCCGCCGCACGACCATGCTGTGCGCCGCAGCTTTTATGGGTGTGACTATCATTCCGGCCTTTATGCTTCTCGACGGCGCCGGAATCCTCCTCGTCATTATCATTCAAGTCTGCTTGGGTGGCGTGCTGGCGCTTAACGATGGCGTCCTGCCTTCCTTCCTTTCCGAGCAGTTCCCCACGCACGTGCGCCTGTCCGGCTTCGCGCTGACGTTTAATACGGCCAATGCTATCTTTGGCGGTACCGCTCCGATGATTGCCACCTGGCTTATTGATGTCACTGGTCTGCAGCTTGCCCCTGCTTTCTATTTGGTGGCTGCGGCGCTGGTGACTGGAACCGCGGTGCTATTCGCGTCGAAAAAGAATAAGCTGCACCAGTAGCGTTTCGCTATAAAAGGATAAAACGCCTGCGGCCCTCGGAACCGGAAGGAACCGAGGGCCGCAGGCGTCTCTCTCTACAAGGTGTTTCCATGTATCGGCTTTAGCCGCCCTCTGGAAACTGAGGGGTTCTCTCTATCTCTCTCGTATGCGCTCTCTCAAACGCATGATTTAAGTATGGGGCACGGGGCTGCTACCACAATGGGTTGTGCCTGATAGGTCCCTGCTAGTTGCTGAAAGTTTACTGCTAGCCCATTTGTGGCTTAGTAGTCATAACTTTCGGCAGTATTTGCATCCGCGCCAATGCGTTGCAGGTGTGTGCGGCGTTTTAAGCGGATGGCCGGGCGGGCTGCCATGCCGAGGCTGCCCAAGAGGTAGAAGACGGTAGCGACCATCGACAAGCCGGCAAGCGTTAGCACCGAGCCGAGGATAAACACCACGGAGATGGCGATGTCATTGGCGATGGAAAACGTCTCGTATTTGTTTTTAATTTTGATTTCGTTATTCTGCCCGAGCTTGATTTTTAGGTCGGGGTCCTTTTCCTGTTCTGACATGATGCTTCCCACCTTGTCAGACAGGAAAAGTCCTTGTCGAACCACCTTTTGGTGGCATTATTGGAACATTCCCCAGATGGTGGCAAAGAGCACGATAAAGCCCATGACCGCCACGAAAAAGTTGGTCTTTTTGCCGCGGAAGCGGGCTAGGGCGTCCACTCGGTAAATGACCCAGATGGGAAGCAGGTAGGTCATGAAGGCGAAGAAGACGCCGCCCACGACAGAAATCATGTCCAGGATGGAGGGGTTGAAAATTCCTACCAGTGACGTGGCGATGAAGATGAAGAGGTAGGTCCATAGGTCAAGCGTGCGGGCAGACATCTTCTTTGTGGCTTTCGGCGCGGCCAGGTTGAAGAGGTACTGGGTGCCCTCGATGGTGCCAAGGGCATGGCCGAAATAGGAAGAAGCCACTGCACAAATAACCACGATGGGTGCCATGTAGGCCATAAATGGGGTGCCGGTTTCGTTGGCGAAGTAGGAAAGTACCGGCAGGTTCTTGTCATTTGCCTCCTGCATGCCGTCTGCGCCCATGGCCAGTGCGCAGGACCAGACAAAGAACATGGTGAAGACGGTCAGCAAGATGGCGGAATTGCGGATAACCTTATCGGACTGTGCGTGGTGGTCCGCTCCGTATTCCTTTTCCATGCCCAGCGAGAATTGGGAAATCGCAGCAACGAAGGAGAAGGAGAATACCAAGACGGGAAGGATAAGGATAATGGCCTTGATAACCCCGCCAGCGGTGTGATCGCCGGCCTCCATGAAGGAGCCGAGGTCCCATTGCGGAATGAGGTAGAGCGATACTGCTGCCAGCGCCACGATGAGCGGATAAACCACGAACTGAGCAATCTTCAACATGATGGCATTGCCAAAGGCAAGTGCCAGCGTCATCAGTCCTACGCACAGCGGTGCCAAGATATAGCGAGAAATTTCCGGCCCACCTAGCTGGTTGACGATGAAACTATCGACCGTATTAGTAATCGATACGCCGTAAATGAGCACCACCGGGAAGATGGTGAACCAGTAGATAATCGCGAGGATGATGCCGTTGCCCCGGCCAAAGAAGTGGGTGAGTACTGCAAGGACGTCTTCGCCATGCAGCGGCGAATAGCTAATGATCCAGGAGAAAGCACGGTGGGCCAGGTAGGTCATCGGGAAGATGAGCAGGGTGGCTACCAGTAGCGGGACGAAGCCGAAGCTGCCGGCGGAAATCGGCAAGAAGAGGATACCTGCGCCCACGGCAGTGCCGAAGAGCGTGATGGTCCACTGGCTATTGACGGCCTTATTTGTAGTCACCTGGCTGCCGCTTGGGGTGTCTGCGCCGCCGGTAGTGGGTGAACTGGCCGGTGAGGCAGGCGCATTCGTAGTCGTGTGAGACATAGAATTCATCCTTCAGTACTTGTGAATAAGACAACATAAACAATCTATCTGAAGGTTTTGGTGAACGAAAGTAAAAGTGTGATCTAAGTTAAAAAATATTAAAGACCGCCGCACCGAGGGTGGTGCAACGGTCTTTGGGAATCTTGCTAAGGCTTGGCAGCTAGTACGCGATCAGGTTTTCTTCCTTCAAAAAATCAAGTACCACGGTGGTGTAGTCCTCACCGTCGACGTCGACGCGGGCATTGAGTTCCTGCATCTTTTCGTCGTTAAGCAGCTGTGAAACGAACAAGAAGAAGGCCGCCGCACCATCAGTGGTGCAGCGGCCTTCTCTTTGAGACGGGCTAGGAAACTATATTCCTAGGGCAGAAGTGAGGTGTTCTTAGAACAGGCCCTCAGCCTTCTTGCCAAAGTCATTCAAGGTGTGCTCGCGGGAATCAACGTTCTGGTCGTTGTGCTTGGAGTCATCACCCTTGATGCGGGAGGTCTGGGTTACCTCGATGTTATTGATGAGGCGGCCTTCCTTGGTCTTGCCATCGCCGAAGTCCAGGTTCGCAATGCGAGCCTCTTCGCCAGCGTTAATCGGGTTAGCCAAGGTTACCTCGAAGGAGCGGGTGGAGGTCTTCTCGTTGAAGCCCAGGTCACGGATGTGAGCGCCGTTGGAGGAACGCGGAGTGATGAGGCGGTCAACGCCCTTCGGACCCTTAGCGGTCTTTACATCAACGCGGAACTGGGTAGCTGGGAACTCACCGTAGTAGCGCTCGGAGCCAACGTTCTTGGCGCGGACTGCAACGGTGCCTGCGAAGCCAGCGTGCTTAGCGCCGGAAACGGTCATGTAAGGCTCGAGGTCGAGCTTGTGCTTGGAGTCCTTCTTGTCCTCCTTGGCATCAACCTCTTCCTGCTTCTTCTTGTCAGCAGCCTCTTCGTTCTTGCCCTCTGCCTCGGATACCTTCTCGGTTGCTTCCTTGGCGTTGCCCTCGGAGTCCTTGATTACCTCAGCGTCAGCCTCGAGGTTCTTGTCCTCTTCCACAACCTTCGGGTCGTTGACGTCGGTGGTGTTCTGGGCGTCCTTGTTAGGAGCGTAGGAGTCAGACAGCTTGTCGTACAGCTTGACGCGAACTTCGTTCTTAACCGGCTGCATTGCATTCCAAGCGGTCGGGGTGGACCAGGTGCCGTTTGGCTTGCAGTACTGCTGGGTACCGGTCATGTTCAGCACGCGGAAGCCGTAGGTAGCTTCACCGGTGTGGTTTGGCGGAACGTCGTAAGGTCCGATGGACTGGCCAGCCTCCCAAGACAGGGAGTAGGAGGCGCTAGCACCAATCTTGGTTGCGATCTCGTGGGAGATGCCTGCGGAGCCTTCGGCATTCTTGCCGGAGCCCTTGCCGCCCAGGTTCATGGACGTGGTCTCGGTGCGGTCACCGTTGACGGAAACGGAGATGGACTGGGACTTGGACAGATTCTGCTGTAGCGGGATGTCCTTCTTGGTCTGGTTGGTGGTGGAGATGGTGCCGGCCGGCAGGAAGCGATCGGAAACCTTGTAGACCACGGTGCGGTGGTCCTCCCACGGGTTACATACCGGGCGAGGGTTCAGAACGTTCGCCTTCATGTGGTCGGAACCGTGGGTGGTGTGGATGATTGGCAGATCCGGGTTCAGCGCCGGGGTTTCCGGGTAGGACTCGGTCTGGGTGGTGGCGCCAGCCAGCGGTGCCGCGAATGCGGTGCCGGCGACGATGAGGCCGGCGGTCAGGCCGGTCATGCGACGACGAATCGACATATAGAACTTCTCCTAATGCAGGTAGAAAATGAATGAACTTATGAATGAAATCCAGCAACTCTCGATGTTGCGCTAAGAAAACGCTAAAACAGGCTTAGAGTTAATTCATCTCTTAGATGTCTATATATCTGCGCTGCTGGAAGGTAGGTATTTTTTATATAGACTAAGTGGTTTATTGGATCTTGTCCCCGCTAAGCGGCCGATAGTGCGTCAAAAATTATTGATGGATAGATGTCTATACATTGCCTATTTGGCGCGAATTGGAATACCCCCTATATGGGGGTATTTGACTCTTTTCTAAAGTGACGTGCGAGTCTTGTGGTGAAATTATGGGCGTGCCACTATATGCGTCGTACGCTGCATTTAAGCGGGTGAAAGGGGGTTATAAAATGCCTGCGCGTGAATGTTACGTGACATACGTTATAGGTGTTTACATGGCAGAGGTTGGAGTGTTTCGCAACAGGAGCTTATTGGGGCCTTCCGCTGAGGGGTGAGAAGCAGGGCTAGATTAGGGCAGCTTCAATGATGAGCATGAGGGCTGCAGAGATGGCCACAATGATGACGATGCGGTTGAGCAGTTTCCTATCTATAAATCGGTTGAGGTGGTTCGCTGCGATAAGTCCAATGACAATAAGGGGGAAATAGGCCGCCGCAGCGGTTACTTGGGTGCTGCTGATCTGTCCATTGAGCGTCAAAATTATAAGAGAAATTAAGGTTCCGAGGACGAAGGTGCCCGCCAAAGTGCCGCGGGTACGGTTCGGATCAAAACGCTTCATAATCAACGCCATGGGCGGGCCGCCTATGGAAGTAGAGGTGCCCAGGATACCGGAGGCTACGCCGGCGATGAGCGTATTGAGGGTGGTTGGCCGCGGGCTCCATCCCAAACTGGATAGGGTCATGGCAAAGAGTACGGCGCAACCGATGAAGATGGATAATCCATCGGGGGACAGACTCGCGATTGCCCAAGCGCCTATTAAGGAACCGGGGATGCGGGCAAGAGAAGAGATTCCCACCACGCGCCAAGAAGTCTCGCGGTAGGAGCGCGATAACGTATAGCTAGAAATGCACAACGCGAGCAACAGAATGAGCGTGGGTAGGAGCTCAGGTCGAATGAGCGCGATGATGGGTGTGGCAATGGTCCCTAAACCAAAACCGATGGCGCCTTGAGTGATGGTGCCGGCAAGGATGAGGAGGCCGATGAAGATATAGGACCATGCGTCCGCGGAGATTCCCAGAAACATAACGAGTGCTAAGTGTATCTGGGCTCAATCCTGCCGGCTAAACCTAGGAAAGGCGAGCTGTCACTTTCTCATTGGAGGCGATTTCCTCCAACCGCTCTGCTGGGCACACGCCGGCAACGATGACGGCGGAACCTCCCGCGGCGAGGGGCTCGAGCACGGCGCGGGAAAAAGACTCATTATCAGACCAGCCGGTAGATAGCAGGCGCTCGGCGCTCGCAGGTGTATTGACGAGTTGCGGCAGTGGCTGGGTTTCACCAAAGTACTGATCGCCGTAGAAGCGCACGGTGGGGCCGAAATCAATAGCGCCGGTGGGTAGATCGCCGCCGGATTCTACGACGCCGCGGCCAAAGGGGTCCTCGCTGATGAGCACGATATCGGCTTGGGGTTGGCGTTCATGGGCGGCGGGGTAGCGGGAGGGGGAGGTAAAAACGACGTCGGCAAGCGTGGCAGACTCGCCAAAGCTATAGGAAGGGCCGGAGGAGAGCGCACCTAAGGCCACAACGGCCGCTTGCCACGAGGAGGGCAGATCGATGGCAATGGTGGAATCTGCCTCTAAATCGAGCTCTTCTTCCAGCATATTGGCGATTTTCGCTACCCAATTGTCGAGCGTTTGCCCGGAAAAATCCATGCGTGCGCCGGTGGTCTCGTTATATACGGTAAGCCGCGGAGAGGCGGCATCGGCATGCAGAAGATGGGCGAGTAGTTCCATACTCGCCCATCGTAGGGGAGAAGTGCTAGTTCACGCAGCGCGGGCCATCGCCACCGGCGTCGATTTCTGGGGAAACCTTGGCGGTACCGAAGTCATCGCCCGGGGTGCCTACCGGCTGGCTGGACTTGTCTTCCTCCGGCTCTTGGGCGCTGGCCTCCTTATCGGAGGGGCCCTGGTAGTCATCGGTAGCCACGACGATGAGGGTGTCATTATCGAGCTGCGGGTTCTCTGCCACCGGCAGGCCACCCAGCTTCTTGGCTAGGGCTTTCGCCTCCTTGCTCGTCGGATCAGCGGCTACCACTTGCGACTCACTGTAGATGCCCGGTTGCGCGTTAGCGGAGCGCTCTACCGTATAGCCCTTGCCCTCAAGCCAAGAGCCGATGCCGGAAGCTAGGCCGTCAATATTGCCGGCGTTGAGGACGTGGATATTGATATTAGGATCGACGTCCTTGTCCTTGTCCGCCTTTTTCTGCTTGTCCTTATCCTCGGCCTTGGCCTCATCGGTGGCTTCATCGTGGGACTTAGCCAAATCGTCCATGAAACGGTGAACCTCGGCGGCGTCGATAGTGACGATAGATTCGCCATAATCGCCCTGGCCGTCGATGGAGGTAACCGGGATGGTGGTGAAGGTGACATTGCCGCCCGCCAGGCCGGCAAGCTGGGTAACAAAGCCCATGATGTCCCAGCCCTCATCGATGACTACGGAGCGTTCCACCGCCTTGGCAATCTTGGAAAGCTTGGAGGGATTAGCCAGGGTGTCATTGTCCAGGATTTTATTGACCAGGGAAGCCATAAAAGCCTGCTGGCGCACGATGCGGTCGAGGTCGCCGCGCGGCAGGTTGTAGCGCTGGCGCACAAAGGCTAGGGCCTTGGCGCCATCGAGGGTCTGCTTGCCCTTGCTGAACTTAGCGCCAGACATATCGTCATTGACGTCATCATTGAGGCAGACTTCGACACCATCGACGGCGTCGGTAAGCAGGGTAAAGCCCAGCAGGCCCACCTCCGCGTAGTGGTCGATGGACACACCGGTCAAGGACCGCACCATGGCCAATAACCCTTCGCGGCCGGCCTCGACGCCCTGCTTTTCGATGTCCTTATCCGAGTGCGGCTTCTTTTTGCCCTTTGCTTCAGCCTCTGCGTTTTCCTGCTTGAGCTCGTCCACCTTGGCGTTCTTGTGAGAGGCGAAGACAGCATTCATCTTCATATTGCCGTACTCCGGATCCTTAACATAGGTATCGCGCGGAATGGACACGGCGGTAGCACGGGAACCATCCTCCGGAACGCGGATGAGCATCATGGTGTCGGTATTTTCCTCACCATCGGCCACGCCGGCGTGCAGGTCTGCTAGTTCCTTATCGGAGAGGGGATCGCCCTTTGCATCGGTACGCGAATCCTTGCCCACCAGCAAGATATCCACCGCGCCATCGAGTGAGTCACCGGAAAGTCCCTTGCCGCCTAAGGACAAGTCCTTGGCAGAAGACATACCATTATCAAGCCGGCCGACGGTGGCATAACCCACGCCAGATACCACCAGGATAAGGGCGGATAGCAGGGCAACGATCGTCTTTATGGCCGTGGAACCTTTTTGCTTTACCGCACTAGCGGCAGAGGGCGCCGGCTGAATGGTGCGCGCCCGGCGAGTGTTCTCAGAAGTCACAAGTGGAGGCTTTCTAGATTGGTGGGGATCTGGAGACAGTTTAGGGCAGAACGTTAAAAAATTAGTGATCCGCGTCCGATTTCGCGTGTTCGGGCAGTGTCCCTGCCCAGCGCGAGGAGTGCTTGTGACTAAGCTCGTGGCCATTGTGACTACTCCAACTCAACTCCCTCTGGCCGTGATCACCGTGACTTATAGTCCCGGACAATACCTCGGTAGTTTTTTAGACTCCCTGCCGAGTGCGTACGCCCGCGGCACCAAGGTGGTGCTTGCGGATAATGGCTCTACCGACGGTGTTCCCGAGGCTGCCGCCCGCGAGCGCGCCGGGGTAGATTTCCTCGATACCGGCGGGAATATCGGCTACGGCGCTGGCATGAATGCCGGTGCCCGCTTTGCCCGCGAGCGCGGCGGAGTAGATGAGGAATTTTTCCTGATTTCCAACCCGGATGTTGCTTTTAGACCGGGATCTATCGATCGGCTCATCGAGTGTGCCCGCCAGTGGCCGGACGCCGCGGCCGTGGGCCCGCGCATAGTAGAGCCGGACGGCACCAATTACCCCTCTGCGCGTGCCGTGCCCACCGTAGCGACCGGCATTGGGCACGCCCTCTTTTCCTCGATCTGGCCCTCTAATCCGTGGTCGCGCGCTTATCGCAATGAAACCGATATGACTACGCAGCGGCCGGCTGGTTGGTTATCTGGTTCCTGCCTTCTTGTGCGTTGGGATGCTTTCGAGGCCATCGGCGGATTTGATGAGCGTTACTTCATGTACCTCGAAGATGTAGATCTAGGCGATCGCTTCGCGCGTGCCGGCTACCAAAACATTTTCTGCCCAGAAGCAGTCATCAGTCACGCCAAGGGACATTCCACACAAGCGCACGCCGGCGCCATGCTACGCGCTCACCACAACTCCGCCTATCGCTTCCAAGCAGACCGCCACCCCGCCTGGTGGCAGGCCCCATTGCGTGGTGCACTGTGGCTGGGGCTGCGGGTGCGTGGGTTAATTGCCTCGGCATCGGCAGGTTCTTAGGCCGCGGTGCGCGTGCCGTTGACCTAGATTGCGCTTTTAAGCTCTACACTGTCCCTCAGAAAATCACCGAATAAAACTGTCCGCATACATAAGGAAGACTATGACTGAAGCAGTCACCACCCACGGTGCCAGCACGGATGCAGTGATTCTCGTTGGCGGTCGCGGTACCCGCCTGCGTCCACTAACCATCGGTACACCGAAGCCGATGCTGCCGACGGCCAACTATCCGTTCCTGCAGCATCTTCTCGCCCGCATCAAGGCCGCCGGCATCGAGCACGTGGTCATGTCTACCTCATATAAGGCTGAGGTCTTTGAGGAGTACTTCGGCGACGGTTCGGACCTCGGCCTGGAGATTGAGTACGTGGTGGAAGAGACCGCACTCGGTACCGGCGGCGGTATCCGTAATGTCTACGACAAGCTGCGCAATGACACCGTCATGGTCTTCAACGGCGATGTGCTGTCCGGCATGGACCTGGAGGGAATCCTCACCACGCACCATGACAAGGATGCCGATGTCACCATGCATCTGCTCAACGTGGCTGATCCTCGGGCCTTCGGCTGCGTGCCTACCGATTCCAATGGACGGGTAACCGCCTTCTTGGAAAAGACTGAGGACCCGCCGACCAACCAGATCAACGCCGGCTGCTACGTATTCAAGCGTTCGGTCATCGAGTCTATTCCGGCCAATCGCGTCGTCTCTGTCGAACGCGAGACTTTCCCGGGACTGCTGGCAGAAGGCCGCCTCGTCGTCGGTCACGTGGACAACTCCTACTGGCGCGACATGGGCCGCCCAGATGACTTCACTCGCGGATCGTCGGACTTGGTGCGCGGCATTGCGCCTTCCCCGCTGATTGAAGGCAAGACCGGCGAGTCGTTGGTGGATCCTTCGGCCGGCATCGCTGGTGGCGTGCTGCTGCTGTCCGGTACTGCCGTGGGCCGTGGCTCCGAGGTAGGCGCCGGATCTCGCCTCGAGGGCACCGTCGTCTTCGATGGCGTGCGCATTGAGCCAGGTGCCATCATTCATAACTCCATTATTGCCTCCGGCGCTCATATTGGCGCCAACGCGGTCATTGAAAACTGCGTCATTGGCGAGGGCGCCCACATCGGAGCGCGCTGCGAGCTTCTCGACGGCATGCGTGTCTTCCCCGGCGTTTCCATCCCGGACGCTGGAGTGCGTTTTAGCTCCGATGCTTAACGCTTCTGCCGTGGGCTGAGCCATGCGATAAGTCCGACTGGGGTAGGCCGAACTGAGGACAATGCGTCTTTGGTTCGGCCTTTTTCATGCGGAATTACTCAGCCTGTCCTTCTCAAGCTGCCACCATAATGCGAAATCTGTGCAGCGTTGCTGAGTACGTAGATCCCTTCTTTGAGAGATTGTGCGCGCGACACGCCGGAATTTTCTGAAAATTGTTGACAGAAAAACGGGGTGCCACTACATGTAGTACCCCCTACCTACACCCCCGGTGGGGCGTAGTTGTTACAGATGTGACGTGTGGGGATCGTGTGCTGCGTTTTTGCCGAAAAGTGCGAAGAAGCCACTAATTCGGGTTGACGATATTTAGTGATCCGGTGTGAAATTACATCAGTGAAAGAAACAGCGGCCGACGCCGTTACTTCCACACCGGCCCGGCGGGGTTACCCAAAGGGAATGTGGTGTACGGTCGGTTGCACTGATTAGAATTACCCAACCTCGGAGAAAGGAAAAGGCGTGGACAAAATGGCTAATAACAACGCCATTCTCCGTGGCGGTGCTGCTGCAGAGATGTCACTCGATGAACTCTTCGGTGCCGTCGAGCAGGAGTGGCAGGACCAAGCGCTGTGCGCACAGACGGACCCTGAAGCATTCTTCCCTGAAAAGGGAGGTTCTACCCGTGAGGCTAAGCGCATTTGCCAGGCCTGCGCGGTGCGTGATGAATGCTTGGAGTACGCGCTGGAGCACGACGAGCGCTTCGGTATTTGGGGCGGGCTTTCGGACCGTGAGCGCCGCCGCCTCAAGCGCGAGATTGGATAATTAAGGTGTCCAGAAAGGTCCCGGGCAAGCACATGACGTGCGGCCCGGGGCCTTTCTGCTAGGTCATATCGTGAAGGTGGCTACCAGCTATAGCGTGGATCCACTTCCTCCGGATCCAAGTTGAGATAATTCGCCACGAGCGCGGTAATAACCGTACCTAGAAGCTCGGAACGCTCGGACGGGGTGGAAGCGCGCTGCTCGATGGGCATGCGGAAAATGACCAACCGGGCGCGCGTGGGGTGGCCTGCGGAGTCTACGCCGGCAGGAACCACGCGCCCGAGGGGGACCGGCCCATCGGCGATAATCTCATCCGGGAGCACGGTCATATCGGGTGAGAGTCGCATGCGCGGAATGGTGTCTACGGCTAGGTCGAGGCCACGCAATTGCGGGGCGAAGGAGTTTTGGATGGGGGCATAGGCCTCCAAGACGGCCATGTCGAAGTGCTCGCGCGCGCTGCGGTAGCGCGGGGTCTGCTGGGGGAGGAGGGGTCCGCGCATGCCGTGGCCGTGTCGGTCACGGGCGGGGCGGATATGCGGGCGAGCGGCGGTCATGCCCTGATTCTAAGTCGCAGGTGGTCTGGATTTAGCGGAGCCACGCCGGGGCGAAGACTATCTAAATCTCAACTAAGGGTTTAGACTTATGCGCTGTGACTATTTCTCGCCATTGCTCCCGCCCAGGCTGCGGCCGCCCCGCCGTGGCGACATTGACCTATGCGTACGCGGACCAGACGGCCGTGGTCGGCCCGCTGGCGGAAGAAGAGAACCCGCACAGTTGGGACCTGTGCGCCACGCACCGCGATCGCATCTCGGCTCCGGTGGGCTGGGAGCTGGTGCGCGTCGATCGCATCGAGCTGGATGAGGAAGACGATTTGATGGCCCTGGCAGAGGCGGTCAAGGAAGACGGCCGCGTGACCACCGGCTTGGTCGATGACGGTAGCGCCGGTTCGGGGGCAGACCCTATCGACTATTCCGCGACCTTTGATGGCGCTGACCCAGCTAATTCGAATCACCCGGTCTTTCGTACCCGTCGCGTGGCTTATGCCAAAAAGGCCCGCCGTGCCCACCTTTCGGTTGTACCCGATGAAACAACGCCGGCGGAATCGGAACTGGACTGACACGGACCCCGCAGTGCGGTAGTTTCCCTGCGGGCGAGAGTACTATTGCTGGGTATGCGAACTCGTGAGCAGCTTGATGCAGTAATTAAGGCCTATGACGTCCGTGGCGTGGTGGGCGAAGATATCGATGAAAACTTCGTGCGCGATACGGGCGCTGCGTTTGCCGCCATCTTGCGTGAGGAAGGCGAAAATACCGTGGCCGTCGGCCACGATATGCGTCCCTCCTCACCGTCTTTGGCGCGCGCCTTCGCTGAGGGTGTGACCTCGCAGGGGCTCAATGTGACCCTGTTGGGGCTGACCTCTACCGACGAGCTTTACTACGCCGCTGGTTCCCTGGAGTGCGCGGGCGCTATGTTTACCGCCTCCCACAACCCAGCCAAGTACAACGGAATTAAGCTCTGTCGTGCCGGCGCAGTGCCTGTGGGCCAGGAGACTGGTTTGGGGCAGATTAAGCAGATGCTTATTGAAGGCACCCCGGAGTACACCGGCACTGAAGGTGCGATTGCAGAGCAGGAGATCCTGGCTGGCTATGCGGACTTCCTCCGCAAGCTGGTGCCGTTGGAGGATTCCAAGCCTCTCGTCGTGGCTGTAGATGCCGCCAATGGTATGGGTGGCCACACCGTGCCGGCTGTCTTCGATGGCCTGCCTTTCGAGGTTCGCGATTTGTACTTCGAACTTGACGGTACCTTCCCGAACCACGAGGCTAATCCGCTGGACCCGAAGAACCTAGTGGATCTGCAGAAGTTCACCGTGGAACAGAAAGCCGACATTGGCTTGGCGTTCGATGGCGATGCGGATCGCTGCTTCGTCGTGGATGAAAAAGGCCAGCCGGTTTCCCCGTCTGCCATTTGCGCGTTGGTGGCAGGGCGCTACTTGGATAAGTTCCCCGGCGCTACCATCATCCACAACTTGATTACCTCTAAGACCGTGCCGGAGCTCATCAAGGAAAAGGGCGGCACCCCAGTGCGCACCCGCGTGGGTCACTCCTTCATCAAGGCCCAGATGGCTGAGCACAAGGCCGCCTTCGGCGGTGAGCATTCCGCGCACTATTACTTCCAAGAGTTTTGGAATGCTGATTCCGGCATGCTTGCCGCTATGCACGTGCTGGCAGCGCTCGGCCAGTCCGATAAACCGCTGAGCGAGCTCATGGCAGAATACTCCCGCTATGAAGCCTCTGGTGAGATCAATTCCACCGTGGAGGACCAGAAGGCCGCTACCCAGGCAGTGCTGGATGAGCTGGCGGATAAAATTGAGTCCGTCGATGAGTTGGATGGTGTGACTGTCGAGCTCAAGGGAACCGAGGCCTGGTTTAACGTACGTGCCTCCAATACGGAGCCGCTGCTGCGTCTTAATGTGGAGGCAAAGACCGCCGACGAGGTTCAGTCCATCGTCGACGAAGTCCTCGCCATCATCCGCCGTTAAACCTCGGCGCGCGAGTGGGAGACCATGTCCTCCCACTCCACGAACTTCTTGCGTTCGCGGCCCTCGCGTTCGCCCAGTGCGCGCTCGGCCGCGTCCAAACGCTGCCAGTCCTGCCACGTCAGGTATTCGATTCCCCGCTCGCTAAGAACCTCGGTGATATCTGCGGCGCTGGAAGGGGAGGGGAGGGTGCCGGAGGCGGCGTCGGCAAGCAGCATGCCAATCGTTTCCGTGGCATCGGACTTGGTATTGCCAATGAGCCCCACTGGCCCGCGCTTAATCCACCCGGTGGTGTACAGGCCCGGAACTACCTTGCCAGCCGCATCGATGACATGGCCGCCATCATTATTGATGACGTTTTTGTCCTGGTTGAAGGGCACGCCATCGACCGCATCCGAGCGGTAGCCGGTGGCGAAATAGACCGCCTGCACCGGCCATTCGGTGAACTTCCCGGTACCGTGCACGCTGCCATCTCCATTAAGGGCGGTGCGCTCGGTCTTAATCCCGCTGACTTTGCCGTCCTTACCCATAATCTCCACCGGCTGCTCAAAAAGGTGAATCTGCAGGGTGTGCGGTGCCTTTTTCGGATCGCGGATAGCGTACTGCTCGAGCACCTGGCACACCAAGTCAGTGGACTTGCTTTCTTGGCGCGCGGTTAGCGAAGCCTCGTCATAGTCAATGTCTTCGGGGGAGACCACGACATTAATGGACTCGGAATGGTCCAGCTCCTTGAGCTCCTGCGGGGTGAACTTGGCCTGAGCCGGGCCGCGGCGGCCGAAGACGCGCACAGTCTCGGCCTGGTTCTGGGCCAGGGAATCGTAGACATTATCGGGGATTTCGGTCACCTTGAGCTCGTCACCGGTCTTGGACAGGATGCGGGAGACATCAAGGCCCACGTTACCCACGCCGATGACTGCAACCTCCTTGGCAGAAAGATCCCAGTCCCTCTCGAAGCGCGGGTTGCCATCGTAGAAGCCCACGAACTCGCCGGCACCATGTACGCCGTCGAGGTCCGCGCCGGGGATGTCGCGGTGGCGGTCGCCCACGGCGCCGGTGGCAAAGATCACGGCATCATAATGCTGCTGCAGCTCATCGACGGTGATATCCCGGCCGATGTGCACGTTGGTCAGCAGGCGAATCTGCTCCGTATCGAGTACGCGGTGGAGGGATTTAATGATGCCTTTAATGCGCGGATGGTCCGGTGCTACGCCGTAACGGATGAGGCCAAAGGGGGCGGGCATCTGTTCAATGAGGTCAATCTGTACCTCACCACCGGTCTTTTTTACCAAGATGTCGGAGGCATAGATGCCGGCCGGGCCGGCACCGATAACGGCTACTTTTAAGGGCTGATTCATGCTACACGAATGCCTTTCTCTTTCCTGCGGGGCTAGACCGCTGGGTTCATTTTCTTTGCCTTATTCTTCTGGCAATTGAACCGTCTGGTCTAGGTTGCGGCAAGGCTATGAATTAGTTTCTAAAAATGCTCTGACTTTTGTGCAGGTTATGGCGATTTTTTACTTGAAAATAAAAAAGACCGCTTTGTCTGTCTGATTTAGACGGGTAGGTTGTCTTTCAATACTTAGGAAAGGCAGGTTGAGATCTACACCATGACCACCGCGACTAATACCAAGCGCACACCCCGCGCCAAGAAGCCCGAAGGCCAATGGAAGATTGACGGTACCAAGCCCCTCAATAACGATGAGGTAATTAAGCAGGAGGATGGTGGGCTTTCTGCCAAGCAGCGCGTCATCGATATCTATTCCAAACAAGGATTTTCCTCGATCCCTTCTGATGACCTAGCTCCTCGGTTCAAGTGGTTGGGCCTTTATACCCAGCGCAACCAGAACTTGGGCGGCGAGATGACCGCTAAGCTTTCTAACGCTGAGCTGCAGGATGAGTACTTCATGATGCGCGTGCGCTTCGATGGCGGCCGCGCCGATCCTGCCAAGCTGCGCGCCGTGGGTGAAATCTCGCGCGATTATGCCCGCTCCACCGCGGATTTTACCGACCGCCAAAATATCCAGCTGCACTGGATTCGCATCGAGGATGTCCCCACCATTTGGGACAAGCTTGAGTCGGTGGAGCTGAGCACGCTTATGGGGTGTGGCGACGTGCCCCGCGTTATCCTGGGCTCGCCTGTCGCGGGCGTGGCAGAGGACGAGATTATCGATGCCACCCCGGCCATTGAAGAGATCAAAAATAATTACCTGCCGCGTGAGGAGTTCCATAACCTACCGCGCAAATTCAAAACCGCCATCTCTGGCAACTCCCGTCAGGACGTCACGCACGAGATTCAAGACGTCGCCTTCGTAGGCGTGAATCATCCGGAGTACGGCCCCGGATTCGATTGCTTTGTTGGCGGGGGCCTTTCCACTAACCCGATGCTCTCGCAGTCCCTTGGTGCATGGGTTCCCCTAGAGCGTGTGCCTGAGGTGTGGGCCGGTGTGGTCGGCATCTTCCGTGACTACGGCTTCCGCCGTAATCGTAACCGCGCCCGCCTGAAGTTCTTGGTGGCTAAGTGGGGCATTGAAAAGTTCCGCCAGGTGTTGGAAGAGGAATACCTAGATAAGCCGCTATTGGATGGCCTTCCGTTGGAGGTTGAGTCCGGCTCCCGCGATCATCTTGGTGTGCACCGCCAAAAGGACGGCAAGTTCTACGTGGGCGTGAAGCCTACCGTGGGCCATGCCACCGGCGAACAGCTCATCGCTATCGCAGACGTGGCTGAGAAATTCGGGATTAGCCGTATTCGCACTACCCCGATGAAAGAGCTGCTTTTCCTCGACGTCGATGAAGAGGACATCCCGAGCCTATCCCGTGCGCTCGACGAGACCGGCCTGTATTCCCAGCCATCCGAGTTTCGTCGTGGCGTCATCTCCTGCACTGGGCTGGAGTTTTGCAAGCTCGCGCACGTGACCACCAAGGCCCGCGCCATCGAGTTGGTGGACATCCTGGAAGACACCCTGGGTGATCTGGATGTGCCGATTTCCATCGCGCTTAATGGCTGCCCCAACGCCTGTGCGCGTTCGCAGGTAGCAGACATTGGCCTGAAGGGACAGATCGTCACTGATTCCGAGGGCAACCGTGTCGAGGGTTTCCAGGTCCATCTAGGCGGCGCCCTTGGCCTGTCTCCGGACTGGGGCCGCAAGCTGCGTGGCCACAAGGTCGTGGCCGATGAGGTGCCCGAGTACGTCATTCGCTTGGTCAACAAATACAAGGAACAGCGCGAGGAAGGTGAGCAGTTCCGCCACTGGGTTTTGCGCGCAGCTGAGGAGGACTTGCAGTGAATTTTCGCCGCCAGCCCAATCCCAACCGCAACCATCCCAGCTTCTGCCCGTATTGCGCCGGAACCGACCTCTTTCCGGACGAGGAAGACGACTTTGCCTGGAAATGCCAGGAATGCTTGCGGATTTTCTCCGTGCGTTTCCACGGCCAGGACGATGCCCCGGTAGCTCCTGCACCGGCCGTGTCCTCCAACGAAGCACTGAAGCGCTCGCTTGCCCGCCGCGGCCACACCACGGCGCCAAAGGCTTAAGGATGCCCCATGCCCGCACTCATTACCCTGTCTCACGGTTCACGGCATCCGGGTGCTGCGGCCGGAATTGAGCGTTTGACCCAGGCCACGGGCCTGCGTCCAGCTCGTGCGGCGCACCTGGAATTCAACGAGCCCGACCTCACCGCGGCCGCGCTCGAGCTTGCCCAGGTGGGGGAGACCGAGGCAATTGTGGTTCCCCTGCTTTTCACCCAGGGTTACCACCAGCGCGTTGATGTTCCGCGCGCGCTTGCCGCAGCCTCCCAGACCTCACACTTGTCCCTCCACCTCGCCGCAGGCCTCGGCACTGGCGAGGACCTCGCCCATGTGCTCGCCTCACGTACCCGGCCCGGCGACGCCCACGTGGTCATCTATTCCGTTGGTTCTTCCGATTCAGCGGCGAATGATGCCATCCGTGAGCTCGCCCACCGCACCTTCGCGCTCACCGGCGTACCCGCGACGGTGGAATTTGCTACCCGTGGTGGTCGCGAGGGGATCGTGCGTCTGTGCCGCGAGCATGCGGCACCTAAGCGCGTGCGCGTCATACCGCTCTTTGTCACCGAGGGGCTGCTCCTAGACCGATTGGCGGGTGTTCCCGCGACCGTTGAACACCCGCTCGGCACTGATCTTTCAGGCCTCGTCGCAGACCGTTTTCATCATGCACGCCGCGGCGCACAGGAGGTATTCGCGCCATGCTAACTCTCATTCTTATCGCCCTCGCCGGCGCGGCCGCCAACCTCGTGGACGGTGGCATCGGCATGGGGTTCGGCGTCACATCTACCACGATGCTGCTCCTTGCCGGCCTAGGTCCCGCGCAGGCCTCTGCCGTCGTGCACACCGCTGAGCTTGGCACCACTGCCATTTCCGGTTTGAGCCACGCACGCTTCGGCAACGTGGACTGGAAGACGGTGGTCCGCCTTGGCGTCCCCGGCGGTATTGCCGCGTTTGTGGGGGCCACGTTGCTTTCGAATATTTCCACTGCCGCTGCCGCACCGGTGACCGCACTCATCCTGGTAGGCATAGGTGCCAACCTCATCTGGCGGTTCGCTCAGCCACGCCGCCGCGGTTCCGCCTACAAGCGCTCGCATTCCACTCCGTTTCTCGCTGGCCTTGGCCTGGTGGGCGGATTTGTCGATTCAACCGGTGGCGGTGGCTGGGGTCCCGTGTCGACCTCCACGCTTATGGCCATCGGTCGCGAGCAGCCGCGCCGCATTGTGGGCACGGTCAACGCCGCCGAATTCCTCGTGACCTTGGGCGCTACCGCGGGCTTTATCGTCGGCCTCTGGCACGACATCGTCGGCAACCTTGCCGCCGTTATCGCGCTTCTCATCGGCGGCGCCATCACTGCTCCCATCGCTGCGTGGCTCATCTCTCGTATCAACCCGGTCCTGCTTGGTGGATTGGTGGGCACGGCCATCGTAGGGCTTAATATCAGCAAGGTTATCGGCGGCGCCGAGACCTACTTTGGCTGGTCAGTGCCATCAGCAGTTACCTGGGTAGTCATCGCCGTCGTGGTCGCTGCTGGTGTGGCCGCTACAGTTTGTGGCACGCTGCGCACCAGGCGTGCCCGTGCAGCGGAATTGGAAGCAGAAAACGCTGAGGAAGCCGCCCACGCAGACTTTCATACCCCGGATTACCCAGAGCGTGTCGCCGCCGCCCATCACTTCCACGGTTCGCGCAGGTCAGGTGTCACCATCGTGCAGGATAAGGCGCCCGAAAGCCCCGCCTCGGACCGAATGTAGCGCATCGACTGCAGCCTTTGGCCAGGCAATAGACCAAAGTTCGGCTGCAGTAGGCGGAACGCGGCCGAAAGTGGGGTTAGGGCTTATGCGAGTCTTGCTAGCCTGAACCCGCTAGAGGCCGGCCACCTCGCCGATGACATAGACCGCCGGCGAGGAGATATCGTGCTCTGTCATCGTCTGCGCCAGTGTGGCCAAAGTGCAGCGGTAAGCGCGCTCGGTAGAAAGCGTGCCTTCTTGGATGATGGCGCAGGGGGTGGAAGGGGAGAGGGAAGCTGCAATAAGCGTGCTAGCAATCGCCGGTGCATTCTTAACCCCCATAATGACCGCCAGCGTGGCGCCAGAACGGGCGAGAGCTTCCCAGTCCACCAAGGACTTCTCGTGGCCGGGTGGTAGATGCCCGGAAACCACCGTGAAGCCGTGGACGATGCCGCGCTGAGTTACCGGAACGCCAACGGCTGCGGGAACGGAAATAGCTGAAGTTACGCCCGGAATGACCGTGGTGGGAATCGAGGCTTCCGCCAGCGCTTGAACTTCCTCAAATCCGCGCCCAAAGACGAAGGGATCGCCACCCTTAAGGCGGGCTACCTTGCGGCCAGAGCGGGCATGAGTGATGAGCAACTCGTTGATCTTTTCCTGCGAGATTGACTTCTTATAGGGGAGTTTAGAGACGTCAATGAGCTCTTTGGAAGAAATATCACACAACCTATCGAGCTGCGCCGTAGGTCCCAGGTGATCGGCGAGAATAACCTCTGCATCCTGCAAGGCGCGCATGCCGCGTACGGTAATGAGGTCCCACGCGCCGGGGCCGCCGCCAATGAGGGTCACGGGATGGATCTGTGCGGAAGTCATGGGACTCCATCTTAGTGGGTGCCCGACTATGCTTAAGCCACATGGATACCGGTAATTATGATGCCGAAACCGTGCGCTTTTTTGATGTCGCGCACGAAGGCGCTCAAATCCGCCTACTGGCCGGAGAAGTGGAGCTTTGGAGCGAGGCGCTCCGCGGGCTTAATCCTCGCTCGCTGGTCATTATCCCCACCGATGCGATTGCCAGGGAAGCCGCCCACTTGGGTGTCGGCCTTGCAGAGCCGCTGCGAATCCCGCTCGTCGTCACCGAATCGCTCCCGCGTTACGTGGGAGCATTGGACGTGGTTGTTGTCGTAGGCGAGACCGGCGAATGCGATTGGGCTTCGCGCGCATTAATTGCCGCCAGCCAGCGCGGCGCCACCACCGTTTTGATTGGCCCGGCCAAGGGCCCGCTCGTGGAGGACTGCCCGGACGATACCCTCATCGCCCCCTGCCTACCTACGGCAGAGGGCAGTTCGCCCGCTCGCAACATCGCCGCACTGCATGCTCTGTGCTGCCTGCTCTACCAGGACCCGACCGCGGTGAAAGAGATCCTGGAGGATCTTGCTGCAGCCGTGGACCGAGAACTCGCGCAGCTTTCCCCTGAGCGCGATGCCACTACCAATCCGGGCCGCCAACTGCGCGAATTTATCGAAGGCGCCCGCATCATCCACTCCTGCGTGCTCGACCCTTATTCCTTTTCTGAGCGGCGTGAGCACGTGCAGATCGACGCCCTCGTCGCTCGTATGGCTGCGACCATCTGGGCGGTGCATGGCCTGCCGAGCGCTTTCGTGGACCCTGCGGAATTGCGACGCGCACTCGACCGAGATTCCGGTAGCTCCCCAGCAAATGATCTCTTCTTTGACCCCTTCATTGATGGCGATGGCACTGCGGATGCTTTGGTACCCTTGAAGGTGATTTTCTGGGGGCAGGAAGAGGCGAACCTGCCCAACTCGCTTGCAGTCCGCAGCATTGACCCGGAACCGGGCCTCGGGCATCTTGCCCGCTCACTGCAGCTAATTACGCGGAGTTTTGCCGCGACCGCCTACGAGATTTCTAAAGGATAGAAACACATGCAGCTGTTGCACAGCGCCACCCGCAACTATTCCTGGGGCTCGCGTACCCTCATCCCACACCTGCAGGGTCAGCCCGATTCAGAAAAGCCCGTCGCAGAGCTGTGGTTCGGCGCCCACCCCGGTGACCCGTCTATGGTGGATGACCGCCTGCTCAATGAGGTCATTGCGGAGGATCCAGCAGGGCAGCTAGGCAGCCGCGTTTCCGCCGAGTACGGTGAACGCCTGCCTTTCCTCCTCAAGGTGCTTGCGGCCGAGGAGCCGCTATCCCTACAGGCACACCCGTCGAAGGAGCAGGCAGAGGAGGGCTTTGCCCGCGAGAATGCCGCTGGGATTGAACTCACCGCACCCAACCGCAACTACAAGGACGATAACCACAAGCCCGAGCTTATCGTTGCGCTCACGGATTTCTATGCCATGGCTGGCTTCCGCCCGCTGGCGCGCACTCGCGAGCTTTTTGCTGCCTTGGAGTGCCCCGAGCTGGATCATTACGTTGCCATGCTGGACGAGGACCCCTCGGTAACCACCGAGTCCGCCAACCTTCGCGTTCTCTTTACTACGTGGATTACCATCCCGTCCGCCAAGCGCAAGGAACTCATCGCCGCCATAGTCTCCGCTGGTGAGCGCCTTATTGCCGCGGACCCGGCCGATTGGAAGTCCCGTGTAATGTCCACGGTGCTGGAACTCAACCAGCGTTACCCGGGCGATATCGGTGTATTGGGTGCACTGTTGCTTAACCACATCGAACTTTCTCCCGGCGAGGCCGTCTACCTAGATGCGGGCCAGCTGCACGCCTATGTCTCCGGCCTTGGCGTAGAGATTATGGCCAACTCCGATAACGTTTTGCGCGGCGGCCTTACCCCCAAGTTCGTTGACGTTCCCGAACTAGTCAAGGTTCTCACCTACGCGGCTGCCGATGAACCGCGTGTTCAACAGCAGGATAAGTCCGCTCAGAATAATGTGCACGATGCCGCCGCATGGTCTTACCCGGTCCCGATTGAAGAATTCCTGCTAGACCGTGTAGAGCTTAGCGGAGCATCTTCTGTGGATTTTGATTACGATGGCCCGACCATCGCCCTGTGTACCGCAGGCTCCGTTACCTTTACTGATGCCGCCGGCAAGACCCTCACCGTGACCCCCGGCCAAGCCGTCTGGTTGCCTGCCTCTGAGGGGCGAGTCACCGCCACTGCGGCATCCGACGCCGCCGACCTCTTCGTCGCCCGCGCTTAGCCTGCCTGCGCTTGGCTCGCCTGCGCACCAGCGCGCTTTGCCGAACCCCTCTTCGCCGGGGTTCAGGCGAGGCGTGGAACTTCAATTCCGGCGCGCTGCCGCCGCTTTCGTCGCTGCGCGAGTGCCTCATATGGCTGTTTCTTTCACAGCTCTAATGGTCCGGCGCATACAAAAAAGCACGTTTCCTCGAAATTCGCGTTCAGAATCGAGGAAACGTGCTTTTGTATTCAGCTAATTGCCCAGTGGGCTATGGATTAGTGCGAAGCGGCTGCTTTGCGCGGCGCCTGCTTGGTCGGCACGAAATCGGTCGGCTCTTGGTTCTGCTCGGCAGAAGGCTGCTCTGCGGCGGCTTGATCGTCGCGTGGTACTTCTGCCTCTGCGACCTCTTGCTGCTTGTTTTCGGTTAGTTGTCCCCGGTCCGGGTTGGGCTTGTTCTCGCCAGTGGTTGTGCCCGTCCCATTTTGCTCCGAAGGCTGCGTCGGGGAAGGCTGCGGAGCGGACGGGGCAGTGGTGGTTTGCGGAGCGGTGCCGCCATTGCCGCCATTGCCGCCGTTGTTGCCCTGGTTGCCCTGTGGGGAACCGGTAGCCTGCGAGCCGTTTTGATTGCTTGGGTAATCAGGCGTCGGGTACAGATTGCCCTGGCCGGTGCCTTGTCCACCCTGGGCGTTGCCATTGCCCTGCGAGGTGGTTCCTTGCGGGGAAATATTTTCCGGGCGGTAAACCTTGGTGGGCTGGGTAGCCGCCTGCGGGTGCATGATCGCATTGGGGGCTAGATACGGATCATTGTTATGCGGCTGGTGGTGCTTCGAATCGCCGGAGGAAGCTGTAGAGCTTGTCGCATGTGCAGAGCGCTTCTTTGAAGGCGAATGGTCCGTGGAAGAAGTGGTGGTCTCCTCGGCCGCAGTGTGCGTCGGGGAGACGGAGGTGGTCGCGGACTGATCCGCGGCATTGGAATAGTTAGCGCTCGGCGAGCTCATGCGCCAGACTGTGAATCCGACGACGGCCGCGGCTATCAGTCCGGCCACAATGAACACGTAGACGCGGCGCGAATCTGGCTTCATCGTGGCTGTCCTTTCTGTGAGGTGGGCTGATTTAACCCCATGGGAGGTGGCGGTATAGCACCCCGGTAACAAGTTGGTAACGAGACTATCATGTTTAGGAAACATTGCTACGGCGTTGCGATTCTGTGATACGCCAACAAAACACCAGTTCGCGGATGTAGGACGCCCTGCAAACCTTTTCATTGCGTGCTTTCTTTAGCTGGGAAAGCGTGTATAAATGGCGCTGAAAGCACCGAAGGAGTCAAAAAGTGAGTACTTGGGACGAAGATATTTTCAGCACGGACCTCAACGTCGATTTCTTGGAAGAAATGGCAAACCTCGATGAAGAAGGGGTAATTCGCGCCGTTGAGGATGCCTGCGAAGTAGCACATAGCAAGCCACAGCTCAGTGAAGAAGAGGAACAGAACGCGCAAGCAGCAGCCACCATCGCTGCCATTTGGGCTGGCGCGCCCTTCAGTGCGGGCGAGGTTGTTGAAGACTACCCCTATATTAGGGAGCTGGTGGGGTCTGGCAGCGAAACCTTGACGGAAAATGCCCTCGAGGTACTAGAAAATGTCGAGGAAGAATATGACCTCGAAGCGTTTATAGAGGCCCTCTCCTAAGCCATACCTACTGCCCGCAGCAGTGGCCTCATGCCAGACAAAATAGAAGGGAAGGTACCCCACACCTATGCTTATCAGCATCGAAGGCATCGACGGTGCCGGTAAGAATACGCTGGTCTCCACAATCAGGGAGTCGTTGGATCGACCCGTGGAGGTCATCGCCTTCCCGCGCTATGCAGAATCGATTCACGCCCAGCTCGCCCAAAAGGCGCTCTACGGAAAAATGGGTGACCTGACAGATTCGGCATATGCCATGGCAACTCTTTTTGCCTTGGATCGTTACGGCGTAAAAGACCAATTGCAGCGAGCTAAGGGTACGGACGCCGTGGTGCTATTGGATCGGTATGTGGCTTCCAATGCGGCATATTCGGCGGCGCGACTCGAAGACGATGCCGTCATGGACTGGGTGCATGATCTGGAATTTGGCACTTTAGGCCTGCCGCAAGCGGATCTGCAGGTGTATCTGGATACTGCGGTAGAGGTGGCGTCGGAAAGAGCACAGGCAAGGGCCCAAGCAGATGCGAGCCGGGAGCGTGACCGCTACGAGCGCGATGGCGGATTGCAGGAACGCACCGCCGCGGCCTACCGGCGGCTAGCAGATGCGGGCTGGGGTGGACGCTGGATTGTCACCGCCGATGCGGATACTATAATTTCAGCGATAAAAGACCTTGTAGGAGAATAAAACGTGGCGCCCAAGATTTTGGTAGTCGATGACGATCCGGCTATCTCGGAGATGCTGACCATTGTGCTCGAGTCCGAGGGACTCAAGCCCATTCCGGTCATGGACGGCAATGACGCCGTGCCCGCCTTTGAGCAACACGAGCCGGATCTCATTCTGCTGGACCTTATGCTGCCGGGCATGAACGGCGTGGATATCTGCCGCGCCATTCGCCGTGAATCCTCCGTACCTATCGTTATGCTGACCGCCAAGACGGATACGGTCGATGTGGTGCTAGGCCTTGAATCCGGCGCGGATGATTACATCACCAAGCCATTTAAACCCAAGGAACTCATCGCCCGCATTCGCGCGCGCTTGCGCCGCACCGATTCCGCGGAGTCTGAAATCTTGGAGGTGGCGGACCTCATCATTGACGTGCCGGAGCATACCGTGCGCCGCACGGATGGTACCGAGCTGAACTTGACTCCCCTGGAATTTGACCTGTTGCTGGAAATGGCGCGCCGCCCTGGCCAAGTGCATACGCGTGAGTCGCTGCTGGAGTCTGTGTGGGGCTACCGCAATGCCTCTGATACGCGCTTGGTTAACGTCCACGTGCAGCGCCTACGCGCCAAGATCGAACATGATCCGGAGGATCCGCAGATTGTGCTGACCGTGCGTGGCGTGGGGTATAAGACCGGCAAGCCCGGTGCCGGGGAGTAAGAACCATCGGCATCATTGAGCGTTTAAGGCGTATTCGAGACGCCTTTATTACAACGTGGCGTACCTCTCTGCAGGCGCGTGTCATTGGCATGATTTTGGTCGCCTCCTCGGTGGTCATGATCATCTTGGCCTACGCGTTGGTTTCTGTGCTGACTCAGCGCTTGGTTAGCCAAAAGGAAGACGTGGCGCAGCAGGAGCTGGAGCGTGCCCGCACGGCCGTGGAACAGCAGATTGATGCCACCAGTTCCGCGAATTCGGTGCAGGTACGCATCAATTCTGCACGTGCGGCACTGGGCCAGCTCTCTGCCCAGCAGGGCGATGCCCAGGCGGTTTATGAACCGGTCATCGTGGTGGAAAACCAGGATGGCTCGGTTATTACCTCGCCAGAAGGTTTCCCCGTGCCGGATCAGTTGCGGGCGATGGTGGATCAAGGCCAGATTGCGCAGCAGTATTTCCCGGCTCCGCGGGAAAACGGTGAGCACTACAACGCTTTGCTCGTAGGCACACCGACCGATACTGATATTCCGCATACCCAGGTCTACTTGGCACTGTCCATGGAATCGGAAGAATCCACCATGGCGTTGATGCGCGGCCTGCTTTCGGCGGCCGGTGTGGTCGTCGTGGTGCTGTTGGTAGGCATTGCTTGGCTGGCCACCCAGCAGGTTATTACGCCGATTCGTTCGGCCTCGCGCATTGCACAGCGCTTGGCGGCTGGTCACTTGAAGGAACGCATGGCCGTCGATAGTGACGATGAGATGGGGCGCCTAGCCGCGTCCTTCAATAACATGGCCGATAAACTTTCTTCCCAGATTGCGCAGCTGGAGGAATACGGCGACTTGCAGCGGCAGTTTACTTCCGACGTCTCCCATGAGCTGCGTACCCCATTGACCACCGTGCGCATGGCCGCGGACATGATTGAGGCCGAAAGCGATAGCTTGCCGCACGGCGCCCAGCGAGCTTCCCGCCTGATGTCGAGCGAGCTCGATCGTTTCGAGGAACTGCTCGCGGACCTGCTAGAGATTTCTCGCCACGATGCTGGCGTGGCAGACCTGTCTACCGCCGCCATTGATCTGCGCTCCTGCGTGGAGTCCGCCTATGGACAAGTCGAGCATTTGGCTCGCGAGCTCGACGTAGAGGTTCAGCTCAACCTGCCGGATGAGAGCATCGCCGTCGAGGCCGATTCACGCCGCCTTGAGCGCATCTTGCGCAATCTTTTGGCCAATGCCATCGACCATTCGGAAGGCAATCCGGTGGTGGTGGATGTCGCCACCACAGAAACTGCGGTGGGCGTTACGGTTACAGACCATGGTGTGGGCTTGAAACCAGGCCAGGAGGAGCTGGTATTTAACCGCTTCTGGCGCGCGGATTCTTCCCGCAAACGCCACTCCGGAGGCACCGGCCTGGGGCTGGCTATCGCCCGCGAGGACGCCGTCTTGCACGGTGGCACGCTGGATGCCACCGGCTACGAGGGCTTTGGCTCGCGCTTCCGGCTCATTATTCCGCGCACTCCAAATACCGAGGTGGGAGAAGACCCCATCTCCGTGGAGATCCCTGGCGCACCCGTAAATAACACTACGGAGGGCGGCTCGTCGCCGGAATCGACCCCAGATGCCGGAGTTGAACTTCCAGAAGCGCAGGACTCTAGCACCGACAATCCGGGTGTCGAACCCGCCTCTGCTACGCCTGCCATTGCATCCGGGATGAGCTCACCGCGCGCCGAAAAGAGCGATAAGACTACCACTGGCCAGGCGGAGGGGGATGGCATCCTATGGCCCTCGGAACGAGAGCTCAACCGTGGTGCGGCCGCCCCAGATAGGCGCGCCTATAAGGCCCCGGACTTTGAGGGGAGGAGGAAGTGAGCGTGTTCAGCAGCAACTATTGCAAAACCGCGGTTTTTAGCACCGCAGCGGCAGTGCTTTTTGTCAGCGGTTGTTCCACTCTGCCGAGCAACACCGGGCCGCAGGTGGTCGGGACCTACCAACGGCAGGAAGACAGTCCTGGGGAAGTCATCGCACCGCAACCGGGCGATGACCCGGACCTGACCTTGCGCGATTTCTATCAGGCTTCGGCCGTGCCTGGAAATGACCACGAAGTCGCCCGTGGTTTTCTTACGGATACTGCCCGTGGTGCATGGGACGCCAGCGGCGATGTGATGGTGGTCGATAGCCTGGATATCGTTACCGCGCCCGCCAATAAACAAAGCTCGAAAGATAATGAACGTGCCTTTACAGTACGTGGCACTATTATCGGCCGCCTGAAATCCGGTGGCGCGTATGTCCCGGAAAATGAGGGCTATGAGGCAGTCATCTACATGAAGATGCAAGACGATAGGTGGCGCGTCGATGGACTGCCGGCCGGAGTGGTGATGGAGCGCAATGAGATGCGCAACCACTACGCCCCGCAATCGCTGTACTTCTATAAGCAGAGTAACGATGTGCTGGTTCCGGATCGTCGCTGGTTGTATAAGGGCGGCGAGCAATCGGAGTCGACGCTCATCACATTATTGATGGAAGGGCCTTCAGCCAGCATTGCCCCTGCCACCCGCCGCGCGGCGGCGGAGAACGTCACCTATGCCGGCTATGACCGCGAACAGGGCTACCAATTCGAAGGCCTGGTGGATCTGGACGCCCATGACCGCACGCTTTTTGCCGCCCAGTTGGTGTGGACACTTTCGGAAGCCGGTCATACCGGTCCCTTCAGGGTCAAGGCCGATGGCGGTGACCTGGTGGAAGGTATGGATAGCTTGAGCGTGGATGACTTTGCGGACTATAACCCGGAGGAAAGCAGCACCGCGTTGTCTAAGCTCTATGCCCTCAATGAGGGCAACCTGCTAGAAGTAGACGATGGCGTGGCCGAGCCGGTGAAATCCACGCTGGGCAGCAGCGGCGACGTGCAATCCGTGGATGTGGCCGATAGCGGCCTCGTTGCGGCTGTGCGCCGCAAATCTAATAACGAGTTCTCGCTGCAGATGGGCGAGCTCGATGGCCAGCTGCAGGATTCGGTGGATGGTCGCACGCTCGCACGGCCGACCTTTGAATACAACGGGCAAGCCGCGTGGACTGTGGTTGACGGAGATCGCATCGTGCGCGTGGTGCGCTCCAAGACCACGGGCCGCATCTCCAAATCCGAGGTGGATGCCCGCAGCATTGACGATATTGAGGGCGAAATCTCCGTTATCCGCTTGTCCCATAGCGGTGCCCGCGTGGCCATGATTATCGATGGTCACGTGTATATCGCGGCGGTTGCCCAATCCAGCAGTGGCGATAAGCGCATCGTCAACGCCCGCGAGGTCGGCCCGGAAGTTTCCGGTTCGGCGCTATCGTTGGACTGGAATATGGATGGCTCGCTCATCGTTGGTACCTCCTCGAGCCAGTCACCCGTCTGGCGCATCGAGCAGGATGGTTCCTCGGCTTCGACCATGCCTACCGGTAATATCACCGCCCCCGTGGTGGCTGTGGCTTCCTCGCCCACCAAGCTTTTCATCACTGATTCTCACGCCATGCTTGAGCTTCCTTCCACCGTGATGGATGAGACCAACTGGCGTGAGGTCTCCGGGCTGCAGGGCCGGCGTTCTTCCCCTATCGTTTCTAACTAGCCGTCGGAAGGCTTGTGCGGCTAAGGGGGAGACAACGCGATGAGCTTGGGGGAGCTTATTTTTCCGCGCGCGTGTGCTGGATGCGGCGCGCCGGGCGAGGTGTTGTGTGCACAGTGCCGCGAGCACTTGCGGCACCCGCCCTACTTGGTAGCACGGCCCCGGCTGCTGGGGGCGCCCGTGTATGCCCTTGGCTCTTATTCCGATATTCGCCGCCGCATCATCATTGGCATGAAGGAGCGCGGCAACCAGCCGGTTCGCGAGTATGTCGGGGCCGTCTTTGCAGCTGGGCTGGCCTATCTGAGTGCCCGTGGTGATATCCCGCGCGAGTTCACCCTTGTTCCTGCGCCTACCCGTCCGCGCTCGGCGCGGGCGCGCGGGGGAGACCCTGTGGCCGCTGTGTGCCATACAGCGGCGCGGCGGCAGCGCGTGGGCGTGTGCGCGGCTCTTTCCATGGGGCAGTCCACCGCGGATCAGTCCGAGCTTAACGCGCAGGATAGGTGGGCTAACCTGCAGGGGCGAGTCCGCGTTCATGCTCCCATTGCTCGCGCCCCTGCGCTGCTTGCCGACGACGTCGTTACCACCGGCGCTACCCTAGCCGCGAGCATTGCTGCCCTGCAGGCCGCGGGCGTAGAAGTATGTGGAGCATTGGTCTTTGCGGATGCCTAGATAAGGGTGGGATCTACCCTCGAGGTAGGGGAGCGGAAAAAAATTTCGCCCTGTCAGGTCATAACCAGTGATACCATGAGGAGTGTCACAGAGAGATAGTTACTGTGATTGATTCCAGTCCCCACTACTCAAGGGAGGCATTTCAATGTCCCAGCCAAACAAAGCTCAGGTAACGATTACGGGCCGTAATGTCGAGGTCCCTGATCACTTTCAAGAGCGAGTCAATGACAAGCTGGCCAAGATTGAACGCCTTGACCCCACCCTGACCTTCTTCCACGTGGAGCTGCAGCACGAGCCGAACCCGCGCCGCGATTCTGAAGCGGATCGCATCCAGATCACCGCTACGGGTAAGGGGCACATCGCCCGTGCCGAAGCAAAGGAAGATTCTTTCTACGCTGCGCTCGAGACCGCCTTGGGCAAGATGGAGCGCTCCCTGCGCAAGGTGAAGGTGCGCCGCGAAAACGTCAAGAGCGGTCACCGCGCGCAAAAGGGCACCGGTGAGATTGCCGCTGAGATGGTGGCACAAGCTGAGGCACAGCGCGCCAAGGAAGAGCGCTACGTTGACCCTTATGCTGAGACCGTCGAAGATGTTCGTCCCGGCCAGATTGTGCGCACCAAGGAGCACCCGGCTACCCCGATGAGCGTGGATGATGCCTTAAGCGAGATGGAGCTGGTTGGCCACGACTTCTTCCTCTTCGTTAACGAGGAGAATAATAAGCCCTCCGTGGTTTATCGCCGCCACGCCTTCGACTATGGCCTTATCTCCCTGGCTGAAGACGCGGAAGCCTAAAGCGCTCGCACTCTCCTGAGGTAATGACCCCGCTGCATAACTGCAGCGGGGTCGAATTCGTATCAAGGGAAATGGTGTGGTTGGTGGGGGGGAAGTTCGACGTCGGCAAGCGGCTTTAAAGGCTTAGATATGCCAGATGAAGGTTGCGCGCATGCCCTATGCGCTAGGCGGAAGGTGCTTTGTGAATGCGAGTGAGTACAATAGCGACGAGTTAACTTTATTGTCGCGACTAGAAGGACTAACTAACCGTGTTTGGACTTTCCAAGCTGCTGCGCGCGGGCGAGGGCCGTACGGTCAAGCGCCTGGGCAAAATGGCAGACGACGTAATTGCCCTTGAGGATAAGTACGCGGAGCTTTCGGACGAAGAACTTAAGGCAAAGACCGATGAGTTCAAGACTCGTCTGAAAGACGGCGAAGAGATGAATGACATCTTGCTCGAGGCATTTGCCACCGTCCGCGAGGCTGCCTGGCGCGTCCTCGATCAAAAGCACTACCGCGTGCAGATCATGGGTGGCGCGGCCCTGCACTTCGGCAACGTTGCCGAGATGCGCACCGGTGAGGGCAAGACCCTGACCTCGCTCCTGCCTGCCTACCTCAATGCGCTTGAGGGCAAGGGCGTCCACATCGTGACCGTCAATGATTACTTGGCAAAGCGCGACGCGGAGATGATGGGCCGTGTCCACCGCTGGCTCGGCCTGTCCGTAGGCGTCATCCTGTCTGAGATGCGCCCACCAGAGCGCAAGGCTGCCTACGATTGCGACATTACTTACGGCACCAATAACGAGCTAGGTTTTGACTACCTGCGCGATAACATGGTGCGCTCCCTCAATGAAGTGGTGCAGCGCGGTCACAATTTCTGCATCGTGGACGAGGTTGACTCGATTCTTATCGATGAAGCCCGAACCCCGCTTATCATCTCCGGCCCAGTAGACGGTTCCTCCCAGTTCTACAGCGTCTTCGCCCAGCTGGCACCGCGCATGCGCGAAGGCATCCACTACGAGGTGGACCACAAAAAGCGCACCATCGGTGTGCTGGAAGAGGGCGTGGAATACGTAGAGGATCAGCTCGGCATCGATAACCTCTACGCCCCAGAGCACTCCCAGCTGGTGTCCTACCTGAACAACGCCTTAAAGGCCAAGGAACTTTTCACCCGCGATAAGGACTACATCGTCCGCAATGGTGAAGTCATGATCGTCGACAGCTTCACCGGCCGCGTGCTGGCCGGCCGCCGCTACAACGAAGGCATGCACCAGGCTATCGAGGCCAAGGAGCAGGTAGAGATCAAGAACGAGAACCAGACGCTGGCTACCGTTACCCTGCAAAACTACTTCCGCCTCTATGAGAAGATCTCCGGCATGACCGGTACGGCAGAGACCGAAGCCGCCGAGTTGCATTCCATCTATGGCCTGGATGTAGTGCCGATTCCTACCAATAAGCCAAATCAGCGTGCGGACCACTCTGACCGCATTTACAAGACGCAGGAAGCCAAGTTCGCCGCCGTGGTGGACGATATTGCTGAGCACGTCGAGGCTGGTCAGCCAGTCCTGGTAGGTACCACCTCTGTGGAGCGTTCCGAGTACCTGTCCCAGCTGCTATCCAAGCGGGGAATCAAGCACAACGTGCTCAACGCTAAGCACCACGAGGAAGAGGGCCAGATCATTGCCCGTGCCGGCCGCCCCGGCACCGTAACCGTGGCTACGAACATGGCCGGCCGTGGTACCGATATCGTCCTTGGTGGTAACCCCGAGGTGATCCTCGATGAGAAGCTGCGCGAGCGCGGCCTCGATCCATTCGAGGATGAGGAAAAGTACCAGGAGGCCTGGGAGGCAGAGATCGATGCCGAAAAGGAACACTCCAAGAAGCTGGGTGACCAGGTCCGCGAGGCCGGCGGACTCTACGTGCTGGGTACCGAGCGCCACGAGTCGCGCCGCATTGATAACCAGCTGCGTGGTCGTACTGGCCGCCAGGGTGACCCGGGTGAGACCCGCTTCTACCTGTCCATGCGCGATGAGTTGATGGTGCGCTTCGTGGGACAGTCCATGGAGAACATGATGAATCGCCTCAATGTGCCGGACGATGTTCCAATCGAAGCCAAGATGGTCTCCAACTCCATTAAGGGCGCCCAGGCGCAGGTGGAGAACCAGAACTTTGAGATGCGTAAGAACGTTCTCAAGTACGACGAGGTGCTTAACGAGCAGCGCAAGGTGGTCTACGCTACCCGCCACGATATCCTCGATGCCGGCGATATTCAGGACAATATCCGCGGCATGATTGATGACACCGTTTCCGCTTATGTTGCCGGCGCTACCGCCACCGGCTACGTGGAGGATTGGGACCTAGATGCGCTGTGGAACGCATTGGATTCCCTGTACGGTCCCACCATTTCCCACGAGGAACTGGTCGAAGGCTCCGAGTATGGTTCCCCAGGCGAGCTTTCCGCTGAGCAGCTTCGCGACGCTTTGGTAGAAGACGCCAATAACGAATATGACAAGCTCGAGGAATCTGTAACCGCAATTGGCGGCGAGCAGCAGATGCGCAATACCGAGCGCATGGTCATCCTGCCGATTATTGACCAAAAGTGGCGTGAGCACCTCTATGAGATGGACTACCTCAAGGAGGGCATTGGCCTGCGCGCGATGGCGCAGCGCGATCCGCTGGTGGAGTACCAGAAGGAGGGCGGCGAGATGTTCAATGCCATGAACGAAGGCGTCAAGGAAGAGACCGTTCGCCAGCTCTTTATGCTGCGCAAGCAGTTCAAGCAGCAGGAAGAGGAACAGGCTGGTGAGTCTTCGGCCGCTGCGAACAACAATGGTGGGGATACCGTAGAGGCCTAAAGCTCGGTGTCCTTTCTCAAACTCCGCCCCGCTCCCACTTTTAAGAGTGGGAGCGGGGCGGGTTTCTTTTTAGGGAAAAATGAGTAGAATATAAGAATCTTGTCCAATCTGCTTTTTCCTGTGAAGGGACTCCACTGACGATGCGTCGCCGTTCTTTGCGTCTAGGAATTACGACGCTTCTGTCTGCTACCTTGCTTGGTGGCGCCACCCCAGCCGTGGCGTATGAGATGCAGCGCGACTCCGCGTCCTCTCTGCGCATCATCTTGGACTCGGGCGAAAAACTAGAACAGGACAACGCGGCAGCGGCCATTTTGGCTATCGCTACCCAGCGTAAGGAAGCGTTGGTGGCAGATGGGATTTTGTCGCAGGATAAAGCGGATGCTGCCTTTGATTATTACTTTGGCGCATCCCGGCTCAACACTGCGCGGGCCGATGGCAATATCTATTCCACGCCGCTCGATTTCCCGTGGGAGCCCGACGCGCGTCCACAATCGCGGGAAGGTAAGCAGTTCACCGAAGCTGCCGTGTTGGATTACCTTGACGTGCTGGGTGCCAACTATGCCCAGGCGGTGATTCGCGCCGAGCTGGGTGAATTCACTAAGGATCTGCCGCAGTCCACTGCAGGCAATGCAGAGTCTTCTCCGCGGCCACAGAGGCCCGCCACCGGGGATACAGGCTCCGCCTTCCCGGATGAGTTCCCGGATTACGCGTCAGCGCTGCGCGATATCGTCACTATCACCAAGCAGGTCAATGCTCCCTTGGAAAAGGCCGCAGCAACCCACCGTGGTGTGAATACCGTACTCGCGGATGGCACTGCTGATGACAATTCCGGGCTATCCGTCCTGGAAGGTGGTCTGCGGACTACCGGTATTGCGGCGCTAGCAAGCGCTGCCGGAATTGGATGGTCCGCACTGAACTGGTCCGATATCCTTTCTCAACTCGGCCAGTTCATTTCCTAGGCGGTGAGGTCCGTTCGCATAGCTTAGAGCAAGCGGAACGAGGTTAATCCCGTGTGACTGGCTGATCCTGTAAAAGCATGCTGCTGTTGACCTATATAAACAGAGCCGAAATACTCTCCGTTTGAGCGCGCGTGCAGGCTTGTCAATTGCAATCTGTCCGTGGTGTAGGGGCTGGAGCGTTGGCGCACCCACGAGCCAATATGCAGCCGGATTGCGTCCGAATAGCGCGCGGAATTGAGGTGAGCTAGCGGCCGATAGCCGGCAGCAACCTCGAGTGCGAAGATTACCCAGCCTTGGATGCGGTGTTGGGCGGCGACCTCCGCGGACGTCGGCAAGCGGCCATAGCGCACGCGATGAGGCGCGAGGAAGAGTTTGAGGTGTGAGTAGCCAGGAATGGGCTCGTACATGATGGGGAAGTAGTGCTCCTGAATAAGGACAGGAGACGGACGCGTGATAATTGTCTCATGCCCGCCCCACGGCCGCCATTTCTGAGGGTTTCCTGAAAGAGGTGGGCGCGAATGTGCGCGTGGTTCGCTATACTCTCGGGGAGTTAAAGAGAAAACCGTAACCAAAGGATTTAAGTACATGCGTGGTCTGATCGTTGACTATGTCGGCGTCCTCGACGGCACCGAAGAAGATAACCGTCGCTGGAAGGCGCTGCTGGCCGCCGCAAAGGCAAATGGCGCGGCAACCGCCATCCTCTCCAATGACCCGGGCGGTCCAGGCGCGGAGCACATTCGCGAGTGGGAGTACCGCGGAAACGTAGATGCAGTAATTCTCTCTGGTGAGGTTGGGGCGGAAAAGCCAGAGGTCGCTGCATTTCAGGCGGCCGCAGATGCCCTAGAGCTTCCGCTCAATGATTGCGTCATGGTTGATGATTCTATTCTCAACGTCCGCGCCGCCGTGGAAACCGGCATGGTGGGCTTTTTGTACACCAGCTTTGATCGCGTTTCCGTAGAAATCCAGGCTGTCTTCGACATTGAAGGTGAGTTTTAGTGGCTAAAGCCCGCGTCTACATTCCCGCAACTTACGCCATGCTGGCGGAATTGGAAGAGACTGGTTCCCTTTCTGCGCGTTCCGGCTGGGGTTTCATGGTGACACCAGCGCTGCAGGATTTCTATACCGAGGGCGATGAAGAAGAGATTGCCTACTCGGCATTCCTCGAGGCATCTATGGCCTCTATGCGCCTTCTGGCCATCGGCGATGATGAAAAGTTCCCGCATCGCCGCGTGGTCATCTCCGTGGACCTGGATGATTCTGTCATCACCCCACGACCGGATATGGGCGAGCCGGTGGTAGAACTTCAGCCGGCGCAGTTTAGCAAAGACGATTTGGCGGCCATCCACGTGGATATTGCGGAATCCGAAGAAACCACCGCGAAGGCCATTGAGGCTATTGACACCGCAGACCTTGGCGATGAGGACGCGGAGCTGGCCGTGGGAGATGCGCTGGATAAGTTTATGGCCTTTTATCACCCCAGCGAGCTGCCTTTCCTCGTAGAATTGCTCTAAAACTGAAGGAGAAAACATGACTCAACGTTTCAAGAACCTGGCTGCAGCTACCGTTACCGCAGGTGTAGCCCTCATTTCCGCGCCAGCCGCTCTGGCGGCCGATACCACCCCGGCCGCTGCCGATGTCGTGCCCACCACCCCGTGGCTAGCATTGCTAGGGACCTCGTCCCAGGGCACCTGGGGCCAGATCCTCGATGTGGTCTTTGGCATCGTAGATGGCCTGCTAGGCGTTATCGCCGATACCGGCTTCCACCTTTAATTTTCCCAGTCCACGTTGGTGCGCAGGGCCTCAAGTAGGCCGCGCACCGCGTCGCGCCGCCGCGCACTGGCGGTATCCGGGGGGATAAGCGCAGGGTCATCCAGCCCGCATTCTGGGTCCGCAGGCGGGCCCATATGCGTACAACCACGGGGGCAATCCTCGACGGCGGCCGCAAGATCTTCAAAAACGCCGAGCACGTCATCTGCATTCACATGCGCGAGGCCGAAGGAACGAATGCCGGGGGTATCGATAATCCAACCGCCAGAGTATGCATCATCGGCGGGGAGGGGAAGCGCTACCGATTGGGTAGAAGTATGCCTGCCTTTGCCTACGCCCGATACTTCCCCCGTCTCCCTATCCGCATCCGGAACCAGGCGGTTGACCAGGGTGGATTTGCCCACGCCGGAGTGGCCGATGAGCGCGGTGACGTGGCCATCGATGTGCTGGCGCACGGGCTCGAGGCTGTCTTCGACGCCGGCTTTCACCACCGTGACATCAAGATCAGCAAACTCGGCCGCGAACGGCTCAGGATCCGTGAGATCTGTTTTAGTCAGGCACAAGATCGGGTGGATATTGCCCACGAAGGCGGCGATGAGGGCCCGCTCGACAAACCCGGAACGCGGTGGTGGATCGGCCACGGCGGTGACGATGAGCATCTGGTCCGCATTCGCCACCACGATGCGCTCATAGGGGTCGGTGTCATCGGCGGTACGCCGAAGAACGGAGGTGCGCTCTTCCAGCTTCACTATGCGCGCTAAGGTGTCCTTCTTACCGGAAGTATCGCCCACGACACCAACGCGGTCGCCCACCTCGATGGCGGTGCGGCCGAGCTCGCGGGCACGCATGGCGGTGACCCGTGGGCCGTCATCTAGCGCGACGCCCCAGCGCCCACGGTCTTTGGTGATGACCATGCCGAACTTGGCATTTTTATGTTTGGGGCGATCCTTGGTGCGCGGCCGCGAACCCTTGCCAGGGCGCACGCGCACATCGGATTCATCAAAGGAACCGAAACGCCTAGCCATTGCTCTCCTGTTGTTCGGGGTCCAGCATCGTCTCCCACATGCGGTCGAAGCCAGGAAGGGTCTTCGCCGTGGTAGAAATATCTTCGATCTCTATGCCCGGCACCTTCAGACCGAGGATGGCACCCGCGGTGGCCATGCGGTGGTCCGCATAGCACGGCCACTCGCCGCCGTGGAGAGGGGCGGGGTTGATGCGCAGGCCGTCGGCAAGCTCGGTGACCTTGCCGCCCAGGGCGTTGATATTAGTTGCCAGCGCCTTGAGGCGGTCGGTCTCGTGGCCGCGCAGGTGGGCAATGCCGGTGAGCGTGGAGGGGGTTTCTGCCAGGGCACACAGCGCCGCGACGGTGGGGGTGAGCTCGCCAATATCACCCATATTGCGCTCAATGCCCTGCAGCGCTCCGTCTTTGGAGCCCTTTGCAGTGACAAATCCCGGCTCTTGGGTGACCATAACGCCCATATCCACCAAGATATGGCGAATAGCGTCACCTGGCTGGGTGGTATTGGCGGGCCAGCGCTTGATGGTCACACGGCCGCCGGTGACAGCAGCGGCAGCAAGGAAAGGCGTGGCATTGGACAAGTCCGGCTCGATCGTCCACTCCCGGCCGGCAATCGGGCCGGGGTGCACGGTCCACGTATTCTCGCCGGAGTCTACGCGCACGCCCGCTTGCCGTAGCATGCCCACGGTCATTTCCACGTGCGGCAAAGAGGGCAACGGAGCGCCCTCGTGGGTTACGGTGATGCCCTTTTTAAAACGTGCACCGGCTAGCAGCAGTCCGGAGACGAACTGCGATGACCCAGAGGCATCGATGGTGACCTCGCCGCCTTCTGGCACTCCGTGCGAGCGCACGCTAAAGGGCAGGCTATCGCCGTCCACCTCTACGCCAAGGTGGCGCAGCGCATCGAGGGTGGTGGACATGGGGCGGGCGTAGGCCTGCTCGTCGCCGTCGACAAGCACGGCGCCATCAGCCAAGGCCGCAACCGGCGGGATAAAGCGCATGACCGTGCCGGCCAAGCCGCAATCCACCGTGGCGCCCTTGAGCGGGCCTGGGGTGACGTGGATGTCCTCGCCGTCGTGCTCGAAGCGCACGCCCATAGACTCCAACGCCTTTTCCATCAGCTGCGAATCCCGCGAGACCAGCGGAGCGCGCAGGGTAGAGGGGCCATCGGCCAACGCGGCCAAGATGAAGGCGCGGTTGGTAATAGACTTCGAGCCCGGCACGTGCTGGGCCCACGTAATGGGGCCTGCCGCTTGCGGGGCGGACCATGGTTGAGACATATCGTCCATAATAGAGGGCATGTGCGGAAGATTCGTTCTTTTTACCGAGTCCCTCCTTGATGAGGTGGGGGAGCTGCCCGGAGTCACCGAGGTACATGCTCCGCAAGGCACCCCAGGGCCCCGCTATAATATTGCGCCCACCCAGCCGGTGGCCATCGTGCGCGTGCGCGAAAGCCTTGCTCAAGTCGATCCTGCGCGGTGGGCGCTATTGCCGCACTGGAAGAAAGATCTTGAGGGCCCGCCGCTGTTTAATGCGCGGGCGGAGACCGTGGCCTCCAAGCCTTCTTTCCGGCACGCCTTTAAGGGGCAGCGCTGCCTCATCCCGATGAATGGTTACTACGAGTGGCGCCAGGAAGAGGGCGGCAAACAGCCCTACTTCGTGCGTGCGGAGGAAGGCTTGTTGTGGGCCGCAGGCCTCTGGGACACCGGCTTAGACCGCCTGTCCGCCACGATCATTACCACTGCAGCCACGGAAGAAATGGAGTGGCTGCACCATCGCCTGCCGCGCTTTTTGGCGGCCGAGGAAATGCGCGCCTGGCTAGAGGGCAGCCCCGAGGAGGCCGCCGAGCTGCTCTTGCCGACGCCCCTGCGGGGCTTCCACACCCACCCCGCCGACAAGGCCGTGGGCAGTGTATCCAACGACTATCCGGAGCTACTCGGCGAGTAGATCGGCAAAGCTGGCGTTGCACAGCTGGGCGAGGTCCTCCGCATTGAGCTCGATATCTAGCCCGCGGCGCCCGCCAGAGATGAAGACGGTATCGAAAAGGATGGCGGTTTCCTCGATAATGGTGGGCAGTGGATTCTTCTGCCCCAGCGGGGAGATGCCGCCGGGAATATAACCGGAAGACTTGGTCGCATCGTGCGGGTCCGCCATAGTGGCCTTGGAAACCTGGTGTGCGACTGCGGCTTTTTTCAAGCTCAGGTGGTGGGTAGTAGGGATAACGCACACCGCCAATTTGCGCTTGGGTCCCTTGCCCGCCGTTAAATCGATGACCAGGGTTTTGAGCACACGCTCCGGCTCTACGTCTAGAGCTGCGGCGGCGTGATCACCAAAGTGATCGGTGCCCGCTTCAAAGGTGTATACGCGGTGCTCGATACCGGCGTCTTCTACAACTTTGAACGCTGGGGTGGCTGCGTGCGGGGACTTTTTAGACATGACTGGGATTCTAACGCTAGGCGTTAGTATGGAAATTGTGGCTAAAGAAACAATCAGCGAAAAGGAGCTGCAGCGCCGCTTTGAAGCGGAAGCGCTGCCCCTGCTAGATCAGCTCTACGGTGGTGCCTTGCGCATGACGCGCAATCCCCAAGATGCTGAAGACCTAGTGCAGGAGACCTACCTCAAGGCCTATAAGTCCTTCCATTCCTTTACTCAGGGCACGAATCTCAAGGCATGGCTTTATCGCATCATGACCAATAACTACATCAACTCCTACCGCAAGGCGAAGCGCCGGCCAACGGAGTCCTCGGCTGATGACTTGAGTGATTTTCAGCTCTATACCACTGCCGGACATGATTCCACCGGTCTGGAATCCGCCGAGGTAGCCGCGCTCAAGGACATGCCAGATTCCACCATTTCAGAGGCCATGAATGACCTGCCCGATGATTACCGCATGGTGGTTTACTACGCGGATGTGGAGGGCCTGGCATATAAAGAAATTGCGGAAATCATGGACACTCCTTTGGGCACAGTAATGTCTCGGTTGCACCGGGGAAGAAAACTACTCCGAAAAGCGTTGAAAGACGTGGCACGAGAACAAGGTATTGGATTAGAACACCCAGACATGGAGGAGAAGTAATGGAACGCGCAACGGAACACAACTGTGGTGCGTGTAGCTCCCCAGAGGTACAGGCCCTCCTGTGCGAGCTTCTCGATGAATCCACCACCTATGCCCGCGCGCTCGCCATCCGCGAGCACATCGCCCAGTGTGATTTTTGTCAAAAGCGCCTCGAGAGCGAGGAGATTATTCGTTCGCTGGTGCGCAACTGTTGTAACGGGCAGGCCAAGGCGCCGCAGGCGTTACGCCGCCGCATCTCGGTTGAAATCACCCGCATCGAAACGGCGTGGTAGGCACTGTTGCTCACCCGCTGTGGTGGGGTCTGGTCTCATGATCTTCCAACTTTTTGCTTGAGTCCATACTGATCGGGCCGAATTGAGGGCGGAAGGGCCGAATTGAGACCCCAATGTGTTCAATTCGGCCCGATCACATTGGACTTAAGGTATGGAGAGGCTAAGCGGGGAGCTAGGAGACGACATCGATTTGCGTCTGCCATAGCAAAAGCCCGGTTCTACGGTCGAAGTGACCGAGGGAACCGGGCTTTGAGTAATGCTGTGCGTTATGCGCTAGGACGCTTGCCGTGATTAGCGGACTTCTTGCGGCGATCCTTGCGCTTGCGACCACGCTTGCTCATTGCGCACTCCTTCGTTGAGGGTATCTGAACTTTATTCAACTTTAGCGGCTAAGGGCGCCGAAACGAAAATTGGGGGCCAATGATTAAGCGGAAACGCGGGCGCGTCCACGGCCGCGGTTACGGCGGCGCTTGAGGGCGCGGCGCTCCTCTTCAGATAGACCGCCCCAGACGCCGGCGTCCAAGCCGGACTCCAGTGCCCACTTCAGGCAGGAAGAGGCAACAGGGCAGCGGTTGCAGACCAGCTTGGCCTTAGCGATTTGGGTAAGTGCAGGACCAGAATTGCCTACTGGGAAGAACAGCTCGGGGTCTTCGTCGCGGCAAACAGCTTCGTGGCGCCAATCCATGATTGATATCTCCTAACAAAAATTCGACGGCAGAAAGCACAAGCACTTTTCATAAAATGAAAAGCAACCAATGCCAGGGTGGGTGGTTGTGTGAACTGGTCTGCGTGCAGTGGGGCCCGGTCTCGAGGTCGGGCCAGCGTCGCCGCCGCCAATGGTTCACATTGTGGTTACTTGAAGTTTCCTTCAAGTTAAGAAGAGGTTTACGTCCTCTTTCTTTTTGCTACCCCAGAATCATGACATGTTTACTCAGACTCCGCTAGGGGTAGAGGCAAAATTGTGGCCAACCTCACTTGAATGAAACTAGTGTGGGGGTCATTTAGGGCCACGATTGAGTTGAAAGAAGCCTGTGAGAAACGCGCTGAACTGGCGTATTGTCCAAAAATCATTGAGTGCGGTGACTGAAGAAGCGTCAAATCTACCCGGCTAGCCCCTGCCCCCGCGAAACCTGAGTGGCGCACAAGGAAATGTCGTTGACCGGTGAGTAGACTGTGGCTTTGTGTCTAAGCAGAAGAAAAAGCAGGTAAACAAAAAGCAAAGTGCGGCCTCGGCGCAGCCGGCGCGTGAGGTGAAGCCCCAGCAGGGCGCGCCACAGCCGGTTCTCGTAGCCGCAGCGCTCGCCGTGGTTCAGTCCATCGCCGTCATCTGCTTCGGTATCTTCCTGATCGTGCGCGAATTGACCGGTGCGGAAAACGGCTCCATGGTGTCGGATTCGGGCTCTGGAAGCTTTGTGGGGCTAGGCACCGCACTCTTTATCTTTATCGTGTTTGGTTTTGTCATCATTGGCGCTTGGGCCATGGTCAAGGGAAAGCGCTGGGGTAGGGGAGCCATTATTTTGGTGGAACTAATCTTGGCGGCTAGCTCCTTCCAAATGTTTAGCGGTGGATCGCCGCTACTGGGCGTGGTGACATTGCTGAGCGCCGCAGTGGTCATCTTCTTGCTGATGTTCGTACGCGCCTCCACTGAGTGGGCGGCAGCAAACTTCTAAAGTCATCTTCACGTGTAAAAAGGCCGCGCCCGGTAAAACCCGGAATGCGCGGCCTTTTTATGCGATGGTGAGGTACTAATCGGCGCTAAGGCCCACTACCTTATCGCCGCGGGCTTCCACAATGGTGTCACCCGCTAAAGTGAGATAAACGGCACCGCGGTAGGCGCCGCGGTCAACCGGGACGGTCCGCAGAGTCTTGCCAGTGGACCAGTCTATGACTGCAATTCCTTCTTGGGTAGGCACCAGCATCTGCTCGTTGACAGCGATGGGGGTGCCGATGGCCTCTTCCACGATGCGATCAACCGAGAGGTCGCTCGGCTTAAAGAGATAAAGCCGGGAGCCATCAAACCAGGTCATATGGTGCGGCAAGTCTGCAGTTGCCGGCGCGAAGGGGGAGGCGCCGGTGTCTATAGCCGGAGAAGGCTCTGCTGGGGAAGAGTCGAGCTTTTTACCTTCATTGTTATATGACTCGATGGAGGGGTGTGGTCCTGGCCGGTATACGGCGGCGGCCTTTTGGCCTACGGCGACAAGGCGGGCGCCATCGGTGGCAATGTCCACATCGGCGGCGATGTCCGGTTGACGGGAATCATCGGGGGTGGTGTCTTGGAAGCGCAACCAGGTGGTATTCGGCTTATCGGGGCAGGACTCGGTCAGGGCTAAGTTCTCGGTACGGGTAAGGGCCGAGCTGAGCGTGCAATCCTCATGCGGTTGCTTGTCCGGTTCTTGTTTTGCCTCCACGTCACCGTATTCCACGGTACGCACCATATCCGAGCGCCACAGATCGATGCGGTCGGTGGAGACCGTTCCTACCCGGTCATTGGAGGATATGGGTACCACCTCGTCCGAATTTATGGCACTACGGGTGCTGTCATACTCACCAGTCGCGGCATCAATCGCCACGGTATCTCCGCAGCCCACACCGGTCTTATAAGTAGCTACTATCTTGCCCCATGCAGCAGATAGTGAGCACAGTTCGGCGTCAGTGCGCTCATAGGTCCACGCTTCGGAACCGTCCGGATTGGTAGCCGTGAGCGTGTGATCCGCATGTGTGATGGTCAGGCCGTGCGCCGAAACCGCTCGGTATTGGCCAGGCACCGGTTCATTGGGGAGGCTGAAGGACTCGTGGAGGTTAGTCGGGACTGTGGAAAGTGCGGGTGCATCCTTTTCCCCAGGAACGGCCGCCTGGCTCAAATGTGCCTGATTGATATTGGCAGTGACGGCTGCACCGCCTACCGCGATGGCGCAGACCACGGCAATGATGCCGGTGGCCTTCCAATCAGTGAGCGTGGAACGCAAAATGGGAGCCTTGGTCATCGGCGGCCTCCTCGTCGGCGCCGGGAGCTGCCGCGGCGCGCAGTGGTACGGGTGGGGGATTTCTCGCGGACTGAAACCTGGCCTACAACCTTGGTCTCGGGGCCTACGGCCTCCTCTGCATCCGCGGGGATGTCTAGCGCTTGGGCCAGCTCTGGGGAAGTAGAAAACCATTGTGGCGGCTCCGGCTCTCCCAAATCCAGCTCATCGTTAATGACTTGCCATTTGCCCAGCTCATCGTAGCCCACCAAGGTGATGGCGGTACCGGTATGCCCGGCGCGACCCGTGCGACCAATACGGTGGACAAAGGTCATTGGATCATCTGGTACCTGGTAGTTGATGACGTGAGTGACATCATCTACGTCGATACCGCGGGCAGCAATATCGGTGGCGACCAGGATGTCTACCTGGCCGGAGCGGAAGGCCTGCAGGGATTTCTCGCGGAACTTTTGCCCAAGGTCGCCGTGGACGGCTCCTACGCGGAAGCCGCGCCGGGCGAGATCATCGGCCAAATGGGCGGCCGTTCGCTTGGTGCGGGCGAAGATGATGGTGCGCCCACGGTCGGCAGCCTGCAGGGCGTGCGCGACGATGGCAACCTTATCCATGCGGTGAGCTTGGAAGGTGACCTTGCGGGTGGAGGAATGGGTGAAATCCTGCTCGCCCGATTCGGCGCGGATATGGATGGGCTTATTCATAAAACGGCGGGCCAGCGTTAAAATCGCGCCCGGCATCGTAGCGGAAAAGAGCATGGTCTGGTGCGCATTGCTATCCAGAGCCTGCAGGATGGCCTCCACCGAGGGCAAGAAGCCCAAATCTAGCATCTCGTCGGCTTCATCGAGTACCAAGATGGCCACCCGGTCTAATTGCAGATTGTCGCGCTCATGAAGATCGATCAGGCGGCCAGGTGTACCGATGATGACATCGGCGCCCTTATTGAGCTTTGTGATCTGTTCCTCGTAGGGCCGGCCTCCGTAGATGGAAACCAAACGCACCGGTATGTCAGCGGCGGCTACCTGCAGGTCTTTGGTGACCTGCTGGGCAAGCTCACGGGTGGGGACCACCACCAGGGCGCGCGGGGTGCCATCGAGCTCTTCGATATCGGCATCATCAAAGACACGATCCAAAAGCGGCACGCCAAAGCCGTAGGTTTTGCCCATGCCGGTGCGCGCTTGGCCAATCAAATCCTGACCGGACAAAGCGATGGGCAGGGTTAATTCCTGGATTGCAAAAGTACGCGTGATGCCACGGGTGGCGAGTCCATCGCAGATTTCGGCCGCAACGCCGAGTTCCGCGAAGCTCGGTGGCTGGGATTTTATGTCAGACACACCTTGATAGTAGCCGGGATGGTTATAGTGGGGCCATTGACAATAAAACTCTAGTTAGAGGAGGAACCCTCATGGATATCAAGTTTGGCTTCGCAGACACCGCTCGCGAGCTGGTCATTAGCGCTGCAGGTGACCAGGCTGAGCTGACGCAGAAGATCAATAGCGCCCTGGCGGATAACTCCACCTTGGAACTGGAAGATGACAAGGGCCGCAAGTACCTCGTGCGCACTGACCGCGTGGTCTACGTTGAGGTGGGCATTGCGAAGAAGCACGCCGTGGGATTCGCCGGCGCCTAAAGACGAGCGTACCGGTCTGCTGATTCAGATTTTTAAATATAAACGGGTAACCTAAGGCCCCATGGAAGATAGGGAGACTCGCCACGCTCACCGGAGCCAGGGCCATTCGCCGGACCACCCAAATGCGGTGGTCCGGTTTGCGCGTCAATATGGCTGGTGGCGCGTGGTGGCTATCCCTTTGATGATCGCCTTGACCATCTGGTTCATTGTCGATATCGCCACCGCTTCCTCCTCTGAAGAAGGGGCGGAAGAAACTACCGCAGCTGCCCCGACGAGTGCCGAGAAACTAGGGCCTGATCCGGCTGATGCGGAAGCGGTCAAACGGGAAATTAGTGAGATGCCGCCCGGTGGTGCGTTTACCAAGCAGGGAAAGGGCACTTTCCATGAGGTGGGCGAGCCCGGCGCCGTAGCCGGTAAGGGCGGCGCGCAGAAGGTGCGCTATTCCATCGAGGTGGAAGATGGCCTCAATACCGCACCGTATGGCGGCGATGATTCTTTTGCAGCCATGGTGGAAGCCACCCTTTCTGATCCGCGCGGCTGGACCGCGCACAAGGACTTCGAGTTCGAGCACGTGGCCTCTGATGCGGATCCAGATACCCGTATCCAGCTGACCTCCTTGGGTACCGCCGCGGAGCGGTGCGGGGAGAAAATTGAAACGGAAACCTCCTGCCATACCACCATTACTGGCGAGTCCACCACGATTATTAATGAGGCTCGCTGGGTGCGCGGTGCGACGCCGTTTGAAGGCGATATGGGTAACTACCGCCAGTACGTTATTAACCACGAGCTGGGCCACGCCATTGGCTATGCGGCCCATCAGCCGTGTGGTGGGCAGGGCAAGTTAGCTCCGATCATGATGCAGCAGACCTTGGATCTCAATAACAAGGTATTGCACGATCGCAAGCCCAGTGAGGTCTATCCTGATGAGGACGTGACCTGTACAGCTAACCCGTGGCCTTTCCCCAACCCGGATAATAAGGATCCCCACCAACCCGAATAGGAGTTAAGGATGCCGCTTCCCCCAGAGCATGTTTTAAGCGCCTTTCACGCGGAAACTGGTGCTACCGGTACTCGCCGCGCTCAGGGCGATCAATTAGGCCCGGTGTGGGATAACGGCATCAAGGTGGGGGACGTGGTCTATTCGCAGGCCGGTCCTTTTGCTGCATGGTCCGCCAAGACGCGCGAGCGCCTAAGTGTGCAAGGCGCCCGGGTTTCCCGGCCAATTTTATCTAGCGATGGCCGTCATACGGCCGCTGGCTGGAAGGCCACGCAGTTTATTCCGGGGCAGGTTCGTGGGCGCATTGATGAAACCGCACAGATGGCGCTGCGCCTTGATACGGCTATGGCCGAGGTGGCACTTCCCACCGGGCAGCGCGACGATGTCTTTGCTCGCGCGGAGCGCGCCGCGTGGGGAGAAACGGGGGAGGCTTATCGCCCGGCTCTGCTTGCCGACGTCCCCCTTATCCCTGCCCACACCGCTCTTCTCACCACCACGGTCTATCACGGCGCCAACCCGCCGGGAATCGTGGACATCGTGCCGGGCGAGTTCCCGCGCCCAGCCGGTTGGAGCGCCGCCCTAGTCATCGTCGACGGGCTTATTGCTCAGGCGGTTGATGATGAGATCTGCCAGCGCTTTAGCCACGTGCCTGGCATGCAGGAGCTGCTCTTGCGTGCAGTGTCGTATCGTCGTCATATCAACGATCTGCATCCTGCTTCGCGTTCAAACACGCGTTCGCACATTGAACGGGTGGAGCAATATCTGGTGTCGCGAGCATCTGCCATACTGGAGCGGTGAGTTACGACCCCCATTCCACCGCGCGTGCGGGAGTGGTCCTCCCACCGTCCCCGCAAGTGCGCCTCGTTCCCCGTACCCCGTCCGCCACGGCCCGCAGCTGGCCGGTTGACCTGCCCGAATCCGGTTCCTGGAAAGTAACCGGTGCGGCAGGCAGTGGCGTGTCGAGCTTCCTTATCGATACCGTCATTCATGCCCTGGACAGAGCCCAGGAAACTGGCGCGGATCCCTCCGGCATTCTCGTTATTGCGCCCTCGAAGGAATCCGGTGCCCGATTGCGCCGCGAACTTTCTGAACGCCTCGAGAATTACGCCGCACAGACCTCAATGGTGAGGTCTGTGCACTCCTTGGCTTTTGCGTTACTGCGCACGGCGGCCGAGGAGGAGTTGCGGCTCATTACCGGTGCGGAACAAGATGCCGTCATTCGGGAGCTACTTATCGGTCAAGCAGAAGACGGTCACGGATCCTGGCCAGAAGAGATGCGCCCCGCGCTGGAATATGTGGGCTTTGCTCGGCAGTTGCGCGATTTCCTTTTGCGCTCCATTGAACGAGGTCTGGGCCCAGGAGACCTGGAGCGCCTAGGCCACGAATATGGCCGCCCTATGTGGTCCGCCGCGGGCGAATTTCTGCGCGAGTATGAGCACGTACAGCTCCTCTCCCGTGCCCATTCATACTCTGCTGCAGAGTTGGTTACCGCGGTTCTCCAACGCCCTGAATTACTGCGCGATCATCCCTTCCACACCATTGTCGTCGATGATGCGCAACTGCTCGACCCCACCGCAGGAAAGCTCATTCTTGGGCTAGCTGCGCAGGCCAACCTCGTAGTTGTGGGTGGAGATACAGCCCAATCTGTCTTTGCCTTTCGTGGTGCTAGCTCGCGCTTTTTGCAGGACTTTCCAGCCGAGCATGATATTGAGCTCACCGAGTCCTACCGCAGGCCCACACCGGCGTGCATCTCCATCGTGGACTCGGATGGTCGGCTGCGCGACGTCGTAGCTAATACTGTGCGCCGCCGTCACTTGGAAGATGCCGTGCCCTGGCGCGACATCGCTGTCATTGTGCGCTCTACTAGTGACATTGGCCAAATGCGCCGCACCCTCCTAGCCGCCGGTGTGCCCGTACATATCAATCCCACCGACGTTGTCTTGGCCGAACAGCGTTTGGTCTCCGCTGTGCTGCTTGCACTGCGCGCCTTGGAGGAGGAACTATCTAACTCTGAGTTGGAAGAACTACTCACCGGACCTGTGGGTGGCGCCGATCCTGTCACCCTGCGCCGACTGATCCGTGGCTTGCGCCGCTGGGATTCCACCACTCGGGGCATCGATAGCCTCCGGGGCCTTCTCTACGGCGAGCTCCCAGACTTCAACGGACAGCTCACTGAACGGGAATATTCGATCCTCGAACGCGTTCGTGCAGTGCTCAGTGCCGGCCGGGAAGCGCTCACTTCCGGCGCTTCGGTGGAGGAGATTCTGTGGGCCGTATGGAGTGCTACCGAGCTGGACAACCGTCTACAGGCCTCGGCCTTGCGCGGTGGTGCAACGGGCTCGCAGGCCGACCGCGACCTAGATGCAATGATGGCGCTTTTTGACGCTGCTGGAGACTACGTAGAACGCCGCCCGGATTCTTCACTGAGCGCGTTTTTGACCCATATCACTGAACAAGAACTTCCCACCGGCGTGCGTGACCGCCGCACCGCCATCCCGCAGGCCGTAGAAATCCTGACCGCGCACGGTGCAGTGGGCCGCGAATGGGATACCGTCATCGTGGCCGGCGCCCAGGAAGGCAGCTGGCCTTCGCTAGGGGAGACTGGCTCCATCTTCGGGCAAGAAGATCTCATCGATCTCCTCGACCACGATATTGATCCCGATACTCCCGTCAGTCACATCGCCTCCCGCTTGGCAGAGGAGCGTCGTCTCTTCCACGTCGCTACCACCCGCCACCGAAAGCGCTTGCTCATTACTGCCGTGGAGAATCCAGAGGGCGATACGGTCTCCGAGCCTTCTCGGTTCATCAACGAATTCGCCGGACGTGGTGTCGATGTTCCCGGTCAAGCTGCGCGTCGCCAAGCAAAGCGGGCGCTGCGCCGCGCCCAACTCCCGCGCGAATTGGGCCTCGATGTGCCCGAACCCGCACCCGTATCTTTGCGCGATGGTTTGGAGATTGATCCACTCGATGTTGCGGTGCTGTCCGTGCCGGCCTTTGTCGCACAGCTGCGCCGGGTAGTTAGCAATCCGGAATCCGGTGAGGTTGAACGCAAGCAAGCTGCCCGCCAGCTCGCGCGGTTAGCGGCGGCCGAAATCCCCGGCGCCCACCCGGAGCAGTGGTGGTCGGCTCGTTTCGTTGCGGCTGAACTGCCGTTGCATACCAGCGGCAGTTTATCGCCCTCTCGCGTAGAAGCGTTGCTCAACTGCCCGCTCAAGGCTGTGCTGGGCAATGTGGCTGAGGACCCGAGTGCTGAGGAGCACCTGCTCCGCGGTACGTTGGCCCACGCCTTCTTTGAAGCCATTGGCCGCGGTATGGATGCGGAAAAGGCCAAGCTTTTGGTGATGGAGGCTTTCGAGCGCATCCAGGACGTCCCGCAGTGGCAATTGCGATTCAAACTCGACGAGTTTTCCGCGCTATTGGACCGCGCCCGCGAATGGGCGCGCCAATCTGAAGTAAATCAAGAACTAGTGGGCGTGGAAATTCCTGTGGGCGTACATGTCGGTGAAGGCGTGCGCATCGGCGGCTATATGGACCGTCTCCTTCGCGATGAAGAAGGAAACTACTTGGTCGTGGACCTCAAGACCGGGAAAACCCAACCGGCCAAGAAAGAAGCCGAAGACCATGTGCAGTTAATGACCTATCAGCTCGCGCTTGCCCACGGTGCATTCGACGGCCATCAGGTCCACGACGGTGAAGGAATGCCGCGCCAGGGAGGAGTGCTGGTTTACCCGGGCGCAACCACTAAGAAGATTGGCGAGATTTGGCAAAGCGATAAATCTCCGGAAGCACTCGAAGAATTCGCCGCACTTCTGCCCCCGCTGGTGGAGGAAATGCGTGGTCCGCGCATTACTGCGCGTACCAATAAAGACTGCGATAAATGCCCAATTCGCTCCATCTGCCCCGTGCAGGAAGAAGGAAGGATGACCACCGATGCCTAAGAGCAACTTTTCCCCACAGCAAATCGCTGCGGCCTTGGGCAAGGATTTCCCGCCTACCGACGAACAAGCCCATGTCATTGAAGGCCCATTTAGCCCCAAACTCGTGGTTGCCGGCGCTGGTGCTGGCAAGACAGAAACCATGGCCTCGCGCGTGGTGTATTTGGTGGCCAATGGTTATGTGCGACCTGAACAGGTTCTTGGCCTGACCTTTACCCGCAAAGCCGCGCAACAGCTGGAGCAACGCATTCGCAAGCAGCTGATTCAACTGCGCGATTCCGGTCTCATCCCACCAGGCAGCGATGTGGCAGAAGCATTAGAAAACATTGCGCCGAAGGTATCCACCTATGACTCCTACGCCGGAGAACTCGTTCGCGAATACGGCCTATTAGTTCCGGTTGAGCCCACCGCGCGCATCATTACTGAGGCCGAGCGCTATTCCTTAGCCTACGATGTGGTGCGCAATTACACCGGCCAACTAGAAGACGATCGCACCCTAGCCACTATCACCGAGACCCTGCTGAGCCTCAGCCAAGATATTGATAACGGTCTCAAAGACACGAGCCATATCGCTGAGCATGCGCGCGATTTTCGCGCAGATATCGATAACCTTGACAAATCGAAGAAGAATGGCCCCGAATACTCTCAAAAGCTGCTGGGCTATATCCAGACACAGGAACGCCGCGTGCAGTACGTACCGCTGCTGGAGGCCATGAAAAAGGAACAATCCGAGCGACAAGTCATCACCTTTGGCGAGCAAATGTCTGTCGCCGCCCGAGTAGCGCGTGATTATCCCGTGGTGGGCAGGCAACAATCCCAGCGCTACAAGGTTGTCATGTTGGATGAGTACCAAGACACCTCCTATGCCCAGCGCGTTCTACTTCGAAGCCTTTTCGGCGGCGAAAAAGATGAATTGTCGGTTACGGCTGTAGGCGATCCAATGCAGGCCATCTACGGCTGGCGCGGCGCGACCTCTGAAAACCTCACCGCCTTCGTGGAGGATTTTCCAGTCGCGCCGGGCACACCTGCTCCGAAGGACCAATTGACTACCTCGTGGCGCAACCCCTCTGGTGCGCTGGATTTGGCTAACTCAGTGGCGGAGAGGGTATTTGAAGGCGTTGAGCGTCCCGTGGATGAGCTTTCTGCCGCCCCACATAAAGGCGAGGGTGAAATCCAGCTGGCCTACTTTGAAAGCGAAAATCGCGAGCGCGAATTTATCGCCGAGCATTTGAAAAAGCAGTGGGACAAACGCGAGGGAGACACCTTCAGCGCCGCGGTTTTGGTGCGTAAAAATAGGCAGTCCGCACCTATCGCTGCGGCTTTAGACAAGGCGGGCGTACCTAATGAAATCATCGGTCTCGGTGGTTTGTTGTGGCAGCCAGAAATCCAGGATCTCGTGGCCATTGCCACGATGCTCGTACGCCCAGAAGATCTGTCTGCAGCAGTGCGGGTACTGGCTGGCCCTATGTGCGGTTTGGGGATTAGCGATATTCAAGCCCTCGCTTCGCGTCAACGAAACCTCGCCGGAGCAAGGGAGGAGCGCTTGCGTTGGGAACCAGGAATGGACCCGGAAGATTACCTGCGAGCGCAGTTGGAAGATGTCACCGCAGAAGAACCGGATCAGCGCGTTGGCCTTGCCGACGCCCTGGCTGACTTGGGGGAGAGGGACCGCTTTACCCCACAGGGCCTTGCCCGCATGGAAGAGGTATCTGCCAAACTGCGGCACTTGCGCACCTATTCGCTATCTAAGCCGCTGGTGGATATCTTCGCTGATATTGAGGCATTGTTTAATATCCGTACCGAAGTCTTGGCGCGCGGAAGCGCGGGGGGAACTGCCCACTTGGATAAATTTGCCGATATCGTCGCTAGCTTCCACGGTGATTCTTTGTACGCACTCTTGGACTATTTTGCGCTTGCACTCGAAAAGGAAGACGGTTTGGACAGGGGTGAGGTGCCTGCCGCAACGGACCGTGTGCAAATTATGACTGCGCATAAGGCCAAGGGCTTGGAATGGGAGCATGTCTGCGTGGTGCATGCTGATTCTTCTAGCTATAACGCGCAAGCGGAGACCTTCCTTAGCAGGATCGAAAAGGTCCCAGGGGAGGACGACTATATTGAGGTCCCAGAGGATGCCGAAAAGCGCTCGCAGTTCCAAAACGCCTGCGAAGAGTTTAAGAAAGCAGATAGTGCCCTAAAGGCGGAAGAATCTGCGCGCCTTTTTTATGTTGCATTGACCCGTACCGAATCCACGCTGACCGTTACTGGCTCGGGGACTAATAACCTTTCTTCAAGAAACAAGAAGGGGCCCTATGAATACTTGGAGCATTTGAAGGAGAAGTTCCCGCAGTACGTGGTGGAGTGGTCCGTGCCAGATGAACCGTCCGAGGAGGACTTTGGTGAGAGCGCACAGTTCCCAGCGCTGAAGGCCAACCCGGAGGCAGTTGCCGGTGCCGATGCGGTGCTTGAGGCGATGGAAGAACTTCCAGACCTCAGCCACGGTGAAACCTTTGAGTTGTGGGAGCAGGAGGCTGGCGCGCTCATTGAAGAATTCAAGGCCCTGCAACAACCGGTGGTAGACGTTGAGTTGCCCAGTGAACTGACTGCTTCTGACATGGTTGCGCTGCGGGCTGACCCGCTGCAGTTCGCCCGGAGGCAACGCCGTCCAGTGCCGTTTAAGCCGAATGCTTATGCCAAGCGCGGTACCGCCTTCCACGCGTGGTTGGAGGACCGCTTTGGCAGCCCTGCACTATTGAGCGAGGAAGAGCTGCCGGGTACTGATGAGGCGGCGGACTATGACTTGGAAGAGCTGAAAAAGGCTTTCTTGAGCTCGGAGTGGGCGCAACGTCAACCGGAATACGTAGAAGCGCCTTTTGAAATCACCATCGGTGAGGCCGTGGTGCGCGGGCGCATGGACGCGGTATTCCGCTTGGACGACGGCACGTGGATGGTGGTGGACTGGAAGACAGGCCGCCCACCCCAAGGGGAGGCTATGGACGCCGCCAAGATACAGCTTGCGGTTTATGCAGAGGCATGGCGGCGTATCCATGGCGGAGAGAAGATTCGCGCTGCTTTCTACTACGTGCACGATGGCTATACCTTCGAGCCAGCCCGCCTTCCACGTGGGGAAGAGCTAAAGAAACTCCTTGAATCGTCAGTTGAGCACCAAAAGGGCTAAGGTATGTGAGCGGTTGCGTAAGCACGCAATCTCTTGAGCAATCATTCGAGACCAGAAAAGGCGGGGCTAGTGGGCAAAAATCGTGCGCGAGCTATGAAGTCGCACTTTAAGAGTCGCTTTTTGCCGCAGGTTGAGCTGTCCTCGCAGCCGGACCACGCGCTCATTGACGTCATTACGGTGCCGAGGGATGAAAATTCCAGCCCGTGGCGTCAGTTGGGCAAGCGTGTGCTGTGGGCTTTAGGCATTGTTGTCTTCGTGACAGTCGTGGTCTATTTGGACGGCGGTGGATATAGCGAGGACATGTCGCTTTTGGATTCCGCCTACTATGCTGCGGTGTCGCTAACTACAGTGGGCTACGGCGATATCGTTCCTGTGTCCCCGCAGGCCAGGTTCATTAACTTAACGCTTATTACACCTGCCCGCCTGATCTTCCTTGTTTTATTGGTTGGCGCGACCTTGTCCGTGCTAACGGATAAGGCCCGACGTACTTTCCAAATCCAGAACTGGAGAAAGCAATTGCGTAACCACACCGTCGTTATCGGGTATGGCACCAAGGGCGCCGGAGCGGTGGCCGCGCTGCTGGCCGACGATGTTCCGTCCTCCCAGATCGTGGTCATTGATACCAACCGTGCCTCCCTAGCTCACGCAGAGCACCACGGACTAGTCACCATTTTTGGTTCCGGCACAAAGCAAGACGTATTGAAGATCGCTGGGGTAGAGCACGCAAGCTCTATTGTTGTAACCCCATCTACGGACGATACTGCGGTGCTGTGCTGTCTATCCGTGCGAGAGCTTGCACCCAAGGCCAAGATTGTGGCGTCGGTTCGCGAGTCTGAGAACCGCCACCTGCTGCTGCAATCTGGTGCCGATTCCGTGGTCACCTCTGCTGAGACTGCCGGCCGACTATTGGGCCTAGCTACCGTGACCCCGACGGTGGTGGAGATGATGGAAGACCTGCTTTCACCTAATGAGGGCTTCTCCGTGGCCGAGCGTGCCGTGCGCGAGTTTGAGGTTGGTTCTAACCCACGCCACCTGGCAGATATCGTGCTTGCTGTCCTGCGCAATAATGAGCTGCACCGAGTGGATACCGCGGACGCCTCCGCGTTGAAGCCGGGAGACCGATTGCTGTATATCAAGCACGAGATGGAACAGCCCATTGAGGTCATGGACGATGATGACGAGGACTAAATGTTCCTCCCAGTAACTCCTAGTGGCCTCGTACCGGTTACGGGGGTGGGGGAGCCGGTGCTGGTGAAAGAGGTTCCCGGGGGCGTCGGCAAGCAGGTCGTGGTGGACCTAGGCACCTTGCAGGCATGCTTGGTCTCGGAGGATAGCGCCGGGAAGCTAGGCCGTTTGGAAAGTGCAACCTTTTTTGCAGACCAGCCGGTTATCCTGCAAGCCATCGCGCTTATCCGCAACCGACGCGAACAGCGCTTTGATCCCCGGACCGGACGCCAGCTGGACTACCCGGCGCCGGGAATCGTTGGGCGCGATCCGCACGACGAGAAACGGCTGGTCTTCCCGCGCTTGGATCCCGCCGTCATTGGGCTCATTCGCCTCAGCGGTACAGACCGGATTTTGCTGACGCGCAATCGCCGCCGCAATAGCTTCTTCTCTTTGATCGCTGGTTACGTTGAATCCGGCGAGACTGCGGAGGCAGCCTTTGCACGCGAAGCGCTCGAAGAAACCGGGCGTAGGGTGGACCATATTCGTTATTGGGGCTCGCAGGCGTGGCCGCCGAGCGGCTCGCTTATGCTGGGCTTTTGTGCACAAACGGCTGATGTCCACCCCACCTGCCATACTGATGGGGAACTGGAAGAAATCCGGTGGGTGGAGCGCGCCGAGCTACCTCAGCTTAAGCTGGCCCGCCCGGGTTCAATTGCACACACGATGATTATGGAGTGGTATCACGGTGACTAAGCCGGATTTGTCCCTGCTGGATGAAGATCAGCTGCGCGCGGCCACGGCGCCGCGCGGGCCCGTGTGCATCTTGGCTGGCGCGGGTACGGGCAAGACCCGCACTATTACCTATCGCATTGCCAACCTGGTAGACCAGGGTTTTGTGAGCCCGCAACGCGTGCTCGCGGTGACCTTCACGGCGCGGGCAGCCGGAGAGATGCGCGACCGCCTGCGCACCATGGGTGTGGCCGGCGTGCAAGCACAGACCTTCCACGCGGCGGCGCGCCGCCAGCTGAAGTATTTCTGGCCCCAGGTAGCGGGGGACCTTCCGTGGCAGCTGCTGGATAATAAATTCCCGCTGGTCGCCCGCGCGGTGCGTTCGGTGGGGTTAGATAATTCCAAGGATATGATCCGTGACGTCCTAGCGGAGATCGAGTGGGCTAAGTCCGCGCTGGTGAGCGCCGAGGATTATGAGTCTGTGATCGCCACTACGGACCGCAGCGCTCCGGCTGATCCCGCCAAGGTGGCAGAGGCCTTTCGCCGCTACGAACAGTCCAAGGCCACACCGGACATGATGCACCTGGATTTCGATGACCTGCTCATGCACATCGCGGGTGCCATTGAAAATGTGCCGGCAATTGCAGAAACCTTCCGGGAGCAGTATCGCACCTTTGTGGTAGACGAGTATCAGGACGTAACCCCGCTGCAGCAGCGGGTGCTCAATGCCTGGTTGGGCGGGCGCGACGATCTCACCGTGGTGGGTGATGCAAATCAGACCATCTATTCCTTCAACGGCGCCTCTCCGGACTATCTGCTCAACTTCTCGCGCACGTACCCGGATGGGACCGTGGTCAAACTGCAGCGTGACTACCGCTCGACGCCGCAGGTAACGGACTTGGCCAATCGGGTCATTGGCAAGGCCACAGGGCGTGCGGCTGGCACACGCTTGGAGCTGCAGGGCATGCGCGAGCCTGGTCCAGAGCCCACCTTCAAGGCCTATGAGTCTGAAGAGACTGAGGCCCAGGAGGTTGCCGGCCAGGTTCTCACACTGCTGGACCAGGGCGTACCGGCCTCTGAGATTGCCATCCTCTACCGCATTAACGCTCAGTCGGAGCAGTTTGAGCAGGCGCTTGCTGACGCCGGAGTGGTCTACCAAGTCCGTGGCGGCGAGGGCTTCTTCCGCCGCCCGGAGATCCTAGAGGCCATTCGCGTTCTCATCGCCGCGACCCGTCGTGAGGACTTGCCGGATGATCCGGTGGCAATTGCTCGCGCAGCCTTTGTCGAGTTGGGGCTAAGCGCCACCGAGCCGCAGGGCGCGCAGGCCCGCGAGCGCTGGCAATCCCTCAACGCATTGGTAGGGCTCATCGAGAAGATTGTGGAATCGGCTCCTGGCATAGATCTCAACGGGGTGTTGGGGGAACTGCGCCGGCGCTCCACCGATAAACAGGCCCCAGCCATGGAAGGCGTCACGCTAGCTACTGTGCACGCTGCCAAGGGCTTGGAATGGGATGCGGTGTTCCTCGTGGGGCTGACAGAAAAGCTCATGCCTATCAACCACGCTATCAAGGCGGGCGATGAGCAGATTGAGGAAGAACGTCGTTTGTTCTATGTCGGCATTACCCGCGCCCGCGAGCACCTCGCGCTGTCGTGGGCGTTGGCGAAGACCACTGGTTCGCGAGCCTCGCGCGAGCGTACCCGCTTCCTTGATGGCATCGTACCGGCGGCCGAAGACGCCTCTGGCAAGGGGACTCGCTCACGCCGCCCGAAACGCTGCCGCGTATGTTCAGGTCTGCTGGCGACACCGGCCGAAAAGGTTATCGGCCGCCACGAAGACTGCGAGGGAGGCGGAGATGAAGAGGTCTTTTCTGCCTTGCGCTCGTGGCGTTCCCAGGTTGCGCGCGAGGAAAAAGTGCCGGCCTATGTTATTTTTTCCGATGCCACCCTGCAGGCCATTTCGGAGGAACTGCCTGCCGATGAGGCAGAAATGCTGTCCATTTCCGGTGTAGGCCCCAGCAAGCTGGAGCGCTATGGCGCCCAAGTACTCGAGGTCATTCGTTCGGTGCGCAGCTAGCCAGGTTGGTTTTCCCGCCAAAACATACTGGGCAGCGCGGATGCGCAATGATGGTGCGCTGCTGGTGGTGACCGTAGACATCGACCTCCCACTGCTGCCCAGGGCGCGGCTTCGCGGTCGGCGCTCCCGGCGGCAGTGGCCGCCCCATAAGCCGCCGAATGATCACCTGCGTATGCGCTGAGACCGCATCGAGCACCACGGCTTCTGGGGTGCGGCGCACGCGGGGTAATTGGGTGCTGATGATATTCCAGCGCGGGTCTGTATCCACGCGGGATAGGTGCGCACACAGTGGGCATGGGCCTCGGCCCTGCACGCGTACCGGCCCGATGACGCCACGATTGTCCAATAAAGACACCGGAAGCCACGTGGTTTCCGTCCCCGCCAGTGCATTGGCGCAATCCAGCGGGCAGTGCAGCTGGTCTACGGCCAGGACCGGATACATGCCGTCGAGGTCGTGGATATAGGAAAAGATATTGTCATCCTCTAACGGGATGCGAACTTGGAATCCATCTGCCTCCAGGCGTGCGCGTAAGCCTTGCGCCAGTGCGGATTCTCCCATTAAGACAAGAGTGTCCGATTTCTCTACGGCCTCTTTATAAGGCCAAAGGATGCCATAGTCCAGTGCGTCCTCGATAAGGCTATGCGCTGCGGCCTCATCTAGACCTGCGGCGCATAGTCTCCCAGACAAATCTTCTGGCCTCACTGGCTCGCGAGCGGTATTGAAGGCCGCCGCGACGGAAAGCGCGTTGCCCGTTTCTGCCACTCCAACGCGGGTGGCATCCATGCCAAATTGAACCACCGTTTCCTCGCGGCAAAACACTGCGCTGCCCGGCGCCAAAACTACCTGGGTGACACAAGCCCCCACGCCTTTACCCCTTTCCCCGATGCATGTGGATTCCATTGCACCACAGGTACAATCACCTGTCATGTCGAGCACGCAGCCCCCCGCACCACAAACCCCAGAGGTCAAAGTCATTCGTTCCGCCAAGCGGAAGAAAACCGTGCAGGCTCGCATGGTCTCCGGGGTGCTCGAGGTACGCATCCCCGCCTGGATGTCCGCTCGCGATGAGCGCGAGGCAGTGGCGGATATGTTGGCGCGGGTAGAAAAGAAACAGGGCAGTAGCCGCCGCTCGGACGAGCAATTAGAAAAGCGTGCTCGGCGGCTCAACGCGGCTTTCTTAGACGGCCGCGCTACCATCGGCTCAATTCGTTGGGTTAGCAATCAAAATACGCGGTGGGGTAGCTGTACTACCTCCACCGCGGATATTCGGCTGAGCGACCGGCTACAACACGTGCCGGACTATGTGCTGGATTCGGTAATCATTCACGAGCTCACCCACACCTTCATCCCGCGCCACGGGCGGGATTTTTGGCAGTGGGCGGACAGGGCGCCCCACGCCGAACGGGCGAAGGGCTATCTTGAGGCCTACCAGCGCTGGGGCTGCTAGTTTTCGTCGTCCTCGTTGCCCTTTTCTTTCTGCTCGTCTTGCTCATCGGCTTCCCCGGTTTCATCGCCCTGAGTAGCAGAGGAATCCTCACCGTTTTTGAGCATTTCCTCCAGCTTGGCAAACTCTTCCTCAAAGCCCTCATCAGGTCCGTCATCCAATAGGGAGTCGATAAAGGCGGCAGGATTATCTAGGTGCTCTGCAGTTGGCAGGAAGTCCGGGTGGTCCCACGCCTTATCGCGCTTTTCCGCACCCACGGCAACGGTGGCGCGGCGCCACAACTCAGCGGCCTCAGAAACCTTGGGGGCGTTGAGCTCGATACCAACGACCTTGCTGAAGGCGTTTTCGGCAGAACCACCAGTGCTACGGCGGTGCGCCCATGCCTGGGTTAGCTTCGAGGTGGACGGGATGCGATCGCCCAGTGCCTCTGTGACGACGTGCTCGGCCCAGCCTTCCACCAATGCCAGTAGGGTTTCTAGGCGAGAGGCTGCCGCAGTGTTCTTGGACGTGATGCGTGGGGAGAGGTCCATGCCCTGCAGCTTGCTCATCGCATCCTGGATTGCCTGGGGATCGCCGGACTCTAGGTTGAGCTCGCGGGTGACTTCCTCCAAGTGGGAGGTGTCAATGACCAGACCGATGGCATATTCCTCCACAGAGGAGACGATGCGCTCTACCAACCACGGCACGTGCTTGAACAGGCGCTGCCGCGCGGCCTCGCGCGCTGCAATATAGACCAGCACTTCTTGGCCAGGAATATTGAGCTCCCGGGCAACCTTCTGAATGGTCTGTGGCAACAGTGCCACGGTATTGGCCGGGGCGATGGGAAGACCGAAATCAGAGCCGGTCAACGCCTGCGCAGCCAAATCACCCAAGGCGTGACCGAGCTGCATGCCAAAGTTCATGCCAGACATCTGACTCATCATCTTGGTCATCGGGCCCATCATCTCGCGGGCTTCTTCCGGCATCGATTCCATCTGGGCATCATTCATATGCTCCGCCACCGGAGTGACCATGCGCTGCCAGGCCGGCATGGTTTCTTCCAACCACTGCTTGGAATCCCACGCCTTGGCCGTGCCGGAGGCGGTGGGCAGGTAGGTGGCGTCATCAAGCCACAGCTCCGCTAGGCGGACGGATTCCTCGACTGCCTTGGTATCGTCCGCGCTCACACCCTTTGACTGGGAGATTTGCTGCAGGGCGATGCGCTTGGCCATGTCGTAGTTAACCGGGCCGGAATTTTCCGGCGAGTTCATGGAAGAGCCCATGCCGGACAGCATCTGACCGAACTGGTTCAGCATGTCACCGAGGCCGCCACCATTAGCGCCGCCGAATGCGCCGAACGGGTTCTGGTCACGACGCCCGTCATTATCGTCGTCATCATTATTGGGGAAAGAAAAACCGAATCCGTTGCTCATGCGTCCTAATCTACCGACACCATCCGGCTAGTTTCCATGATCCCTGCTACGCTGACAGCGAACACTACGGCAAAGGTTGTAGGGTAGTTATCCGTGAATTCTCCTGCTAGCCGTCGCGTCCGCACCATCGCCTGGGGTGCTATCCCCGTCGTCTTAACCGGTGCGTTGGTATCGCTTGATCATATCCCCGGCACCGATGTGTCTTTGACCGTCCCCTATGCTGCCGAAGGCCCAGGCCCCACGGTAGACACATTGGGTGAGGTAGACGGCACCCAGGTCGTTGACGTTCAAGCCCCGAAAACCTATGACACGGATGGTCACCTCAACATGACTACGGTCTCCGTGCGTACCAATATGACCTTGGCCCAGGCGCTGGGACGCTGGATGATGACCGATGACACCATCGTGCCCATCGATACCGTCATCCCGCAGAACATGAGCGATAAAGAAGTAGAAGAGTCCAATAAGCAGGCCTTTACTCAGTCCGAGTCCGCAGCGACTCTGGCAGCCATGGACTACCTGCATTTGCCGGTCAAGATCTCCATCGCAGAGGTCCTGGATAAGGGTGCTGCGCAGGGAAAACTTAAAAAAGATGATGTCATTACCGCCGTGGCGGGCAAGGAAGTCTCGGAGCCGGGTGAGGTCCAAGACATCATTAAGGAAAAGAGCCCCGGCGATAAGGTCACGATGACCGTGGAGCGTGGCGGCAAAAAGCACGAAGAAGAAATAGAGCTAGGGGAAAACCCCCACCAGAAGGGGGAGGCGATGCTGGGTATCGCCATGCTCTCGGTCCCGCAAGACGATATTAAGGTCAAATACAACTTGCAGGACGTCGGTGGGCCATCCGCAGGCATGATGTTTACCCTGGCGGTCATCGATAAGCTCAGCGAAGAAGACCTCACCGGCGGCAAATTTGTGGCCGGCACCGGCACCATTCAAGAAGATGGCAAGGTGGGCCCCATCGGCGGCATCCAACATAAAATCGCCGCCGCCCACGCAGCCGGCGCGGAACTCTTCCTGGCGCCACAAGATAATTGCTCCGAAGCCGCCGCGAGCGACCACGGGGACATGCCCATCGCGGAAGTGTCCAACCTGGATGAAGCGGTATCCACGATGAAAGACTTCGCGGACGGCAAGGAAATTAAAACTTGCCAATAAGCGGCCTACTTAGCTAGGCCCAATTCCTTGATCTTCTCTTCCGGATCTTCCTGGTCTGAGGAGATCATCTGCTGCATGACCATGCCTTCTTTATTGTCCACCACGGTAATAACCGCCGTGGTGCCCAGCGTGGACCAGCCCACAACGCGGTCGCCGCTATCCTCAATGACCTGCGAGCTGCGCAGCTCAGTAAGCACCTGCGTGGTCTGCTTTGCCTTGGAGTGTGAGCGGAAGAACTGGAACTGGCCTACCTTCGGCCCAGAGCAGTTATACGAGTCATCCCCGCCCGTGGAATCGCAGCGATCAAAGTGTGCGAAAAGCTCTTGCGGTGCCACGGGTGCGAAGATGTCATAGGCCTTGGACACAGACTTTTCCAATTTTTCGCTCCCAGGCTCTGTGCTTTCCGACGCCGCCTCCGAGCTCGCCTCCGCACTCGACTCGACGCTGGACTCAGCGGCGGACTTAGAGCTGGATGCGGTGCTGGTTTCCTCAGTGGCATCCGCCGCAGGGGGAGCGGACTCAGTGCCGGCAGTGGTGGTTTCTACGGGGGCGTCGGCAGGCGCGGCATCATCCGAGGAACAGCCGGCAGCGCTCACGCCTACCCCCAGCAGGAGTGCTGCTGCGGTAGCGCGGGTAGCGGTCAGGCGAGTGAGAGTAAAGCGTCGCACGGTAGGAAACTGCTCCTTAGTCGCAAGCGAGAATTGTCTTTCCAGTCTAATCTAGTTCATCCGGGTCCTGGCTCAGCCCATAGCGCAGGGCCGCGATAATCCCGGGTGCGACCTGGGGGCCGCCGCGCAGCTGGATGTCATCCTCCGCGAATGGCCCGGCCACTTCCAACTCCTCCTCGGTGGGGCGCAGCTGCAGCAATGTGGTTTCAATCCCTTCCTCACGCAGCGCACCTGAAAACAGGCGCGCCGGGCGAGGAGAGGGGTCCTCGCTGGAGGTATCGCGGAACCTAATCTCTTGGGCCAGGATGACGCCGGCCACCTCCCGCGGCCAGGCCAGGCGGGAGACATAATCGGCCAACTGCTCAGAACCGGGCTCGATGTTTTCAGGCACATTATCCTGCACGATAAGGGTAAGCGGCGCCGCATCTTCCTCATCGAGGGCGGCAAGCTGGTCTGCTACCAAGTGGGTAGGAACGAGCGCGAAGATAGTGGGGCGGGCGTCCCAACCCTCGGCGTGGACGAATTCCACGGCTTCGGTCATCGCGCGGTTTAAAGCTGGCTGTGTTAATTCGGGGGAACTCATAAACATCCTTATTCGTTATCTGTGTATTGCTTCCTTAAGCTGGAAGAAGTCTACAGGTTTTAAATTCGCACTATTTGATTGGAGCTGGCGTTGTCCTTAGGGTCATCCACACCAGCCGCCCCGTTGAAGCGGCCCCCGCGGGTCGCGACAATCATTGCGGCCGTCATTGCCGTCCTCTTGTTCATCGGTCCCATGTTTGTGGGCCTGTACACGGATTGGAGGTGGTTTGGTGCGATTGAATACCGGAACGTTTTCACCACCGCGATTATTGCGCGGATAGTACTCTTTATCATCTTCGGTCTCATCGCCGCTGCCGTGGTGTGGGCCGCGGGCTTCTTTGCCTGGCGCGGGCGTCCGGATTCGCTCGACCTTGGGGACTTGAACTCGCCGGTGTATCAGTACCGCAAGTCCATTGAAAAGTCTATGGGCGTCTTCTTCAAGGTCATCCCCGCCATCGTGGGCATCATTGCCGGTTTCATCGGCCAGGCTAATTGGCGCACGGTCCTGCTATTTTTAAACGGCCAGGAATTCGGCCAACAGGACGCCCAGTTCCACCACGACCTAGGCTTCTATGCCTTCACGTTGCCGGTATTGAAGATGGTGGTCAGCACCCTATCTATCCTGTTGATCTTGGCGTTTCTCATCGCGCTTTTCGGTCACTATGTGCTGGGTGGCATCCGCATTGGCAATAAGGCCGCAGGAGTTCGCGGCTCCATTTCCCACTCGGCTCGCCTGCAGCTGGCGATTACTGCCGGCCTGTGGATGGTTGTTCAGGTCATCGGCTACTGGTTGGAGCGCTACGAGCTCCTATATACCCAGCACGATCTCTTTACGGGTGGTTCCTATACCGATATTCATGCCTACCTGCCGGCGAAAATCATCTTGATGATCATCGGCGTCTTTGTAGCCGTGGCCTTGTTTATGGCCATCGTCATCAAGGACCTGCGTATCCCCGGCCTGGCCGTGGTACTGATGCTGCTGTCCTCGCTGGTTATCGGCCAGGCATGGCCGCTGCTGATGGAACGCTTTTCCGTGCAGCCTAACCGTCAGGCAAAGGAAGAAGAATCCATTGCCCGCAATATTGAGGCCACGCGCTATGCCTATGGGCTTACCGATGACCATGTCACCTACGAAGACAACTGGGGTGGGGACGAGGTATCTGATGACAAGGTGGCTTCTGATAACGCCACCATCAATAACCTCCGCCTGCTGGATCCGGAGATTCTTTCTCCTACTTTCACCCAGATGCAGCAGCTGAAGAATTTCTACGGCTTCCCAGAGACGCTATCGATGGACCGCTATGAGATCGATGGTAAGAAGCGTGACTTCGTCGTTGCTGCGCGCGAGCTGGATCCAAATGAGTTGCGGGAGAACCAGTCCGACTGGATTAACCGCCACACCGTCTACACCCACGGCAATGGCTTTGTGGCAGCGCAGGCCAATAAGGTCGATGAGGTAGCCCGCGACGCTGGCTCTGCCCGCGGTGGTTTCCCCATCTTCACTGTGTCTGATCTGCAGACCCAGGCCGGTGAGGCCGAAGGCGAGGGCGAAACCCAGGACGCCGAGAAGTCCCTTGGCATCAAGGTAGATCAGCCGCGCATCTACTATGGCCCGGTTATTGCTGGCGCTGCCGATGGCATGGATTACGCCATTACCGGCAAGACTGGCGATAACCCGGTGGAATATGACACCGATAGCTCCACCTATACCTATGACGGCAAGGGTGGCGTCGGCATTGGCAATATCTTTGACCGCACTATGTACGCCGCCAAGTACCGCGAGCTTAACTTCCTGCTTTCTGATCGCGTTGGCAGTGAGTCAAAGCTCCTCTACGACCGCGACCCGCGCGAGCGTGTGGAAAAGGTTGCTCCGTGGCTGACCACCGATTCTGCTACCTACCCGGCCGTGGTGGATGGCCGTCTGAAGTGGATCGTCGATGGCTATACCACTTTGGAATCCTTGCCTTACTCCCAGCGTGCCTCGCTTTCCGACGCCACCCAGGACACCCTCAATCCTGATGGCACCACCCAACGCCTTGTCAATGACAAAGTGGGCTATATCCGTAACTCGGTAAAGGCCACCGTCGATGCCTATGACGGCAGCGTGGATCTCTACGAGTTCGATAAGAATGATCCAGTGCTCAAGGCTTGGGAGGGGGTCTTCCCGGACGTCGTCAAGCCAGAGGCGGAAATCTCCGATGAGCTACGTCAGCACTTCCGCTACCCGGAGGATATGTTCAAGGTGCAGCGTGACCTGCTGGCGCGCTACCACGTGGATGACCCGAATGTATTCTTCAATAACGATGCCTTCTGGTCCGTGCCGAATGACCCCACTGCGGAGGAATCTCGCCAGCTCAACCAGCCGCCTTATTACGTGATGGCTGCAGATCCAGAGACCGGCAAGCCAAGCTTCCAGCTGACTACCTCTTATCGCGGCTTGAACCGCGAGTTCCTTTCTGCACACATGGCTGTCTCCTCCGATCCGGAAACTTATGGCGATATCACCGTGCGGGTGCTGCCGACCAATACGCAGACTCAGGGCCCGAAGCAGGCGCAGGATGCGATGATGTCTTCTGACCAGGTCGCCCGCGACCGCACCCTGTGGGAAGGCACTAATGACTTGCACAACGGTAACCTGCTGGCCCTGCCAGTAGGTGGTGGCGAAATCCTGTACCTCGAGCCGATTTACTCGCAGCGCAAGGACCAGGCCTCTGCCTTCCCGAAGCTGCTGCGCGTACTCGTGTCCTATAAGGGCCGCGTAGGCTACGCCCCAACTATCGGTGATGCCCTTGAACAAGTTGGAATTGACGCCAAGGCCGCTCAGAACATTGAGGAAGTCGACGGCGATTCCGGCGAAAAGACCGACACCAAGGACGACAAGAATAAGAAGGATGCCAAGGAAGACAAGCAGTCGGCCCCAGCCTCCGCTCCTTCCTCTTCCGACCAGGCTGGCGCCATCGATGACATCAATAAGGCTTTGAAGGGCCTAGAGGATGCTCGCGATGGTTCCTTCGAGGAATATGGCCGCGCCCTGGATGAACTCGATAAGGCAGTTGAGTCGTATCAGAAGACGGAAAAGTAGTTCTTTCAGTCTTTAAAAGCGGAGATTAAGGCACCTGCCCAGCGGATTTGGGTAGGTGCCTTTCCCTATGTATAGTTACATGAGTCGCCAGGACAGAGCGAATACACTTAGTGTTAACGTACTGTTCAAGCGCAGATGATGGAAGTCATCTCGACGCGGGGTGGAGCAGCTCGGTAGCTCGCTGGGCTCATAACCCAGAGGTCGTAGGTTCGAATCCTGCCCCCGCTACCAACTTCCAAGCCCCTACCAGCGGAAACGTTGGTAGGGGCTTTAGTTATTTCTCTTAAGGCGCACGCCCTGGGACTCAAATTGGGACTTTAGCGATGGCATTTTGTCACTTAAGCCGGTTTTGGAAGTGATGCTGCCCGACACGCCCCTAAGCGTTATTTCCCCCAGAGCGCGGTAGCTCACCCCGTAGCGGCAGTACCACCCACTGCCCACAGAATGATGTCACGGGAGAAATGACAACCGGAGAAGATACCCGTGGCTGTGATTATTTCACGTCGCACTTCCTACTGCCCCAACTTTGCAACAGCACCACTTTAGAAGTACACCTTACTTGTATCACCTGCGGCTAGCCGTGAACGTTATTTAGAGTATTAATTTTTTGGCGCTTTAGAACGACGGTTATAGCCACTATCAAAAAAATAACTGCCGTAACACACCGAGTAAAAGTACTTGGATGCCAAACTGCTGCGCCAAAGGAAAAGAGGAGGCTAAGCAGAACCCCGTAGGCATAGGAAGTTACGACCTCGTGTTTTACGGTGCAATATATCAGCCCTAATCCCCCAAGGACGGAAGGTACCGCCCATATAATAAAGTTCTCTGAAGAAAGAGCCGAACTCTCTTCATGAAACTTCGACAACAGGACGGATCCGCTTAAGATTAGCGCAAGTGAAAGGGTACTGGGCCAAGTAATGTTCTGTCTTGTCAAGATTCCCTCTTTTGTTAACAGTAGTCTGCGTATACTGGCGGATAATCCGCATGTACACCCTGCTAGGGTTTAGTTAACCAAGAGTTCTTTGTCAACAAAGAAGAGGTGAACTATACATGGAACCTTATGTAGGGATCGCAGTCTTTGAACTTTCAAAATCCGAGCCTGCTGCACAAGAAGCGAAGTCTTTTTTCCGCGAGGATTTCTACATCGTCTATGCCCAAAACGATGATGAAGCACAGAGGAAAGTGGAGGCTCTTGCCCATGAACAGGAATCAGAACCAGGGGATATGAGCCCCTTAGTCACTTTGCGCCATATCGTTGATGTAGCTCCTGCGCTATACGGCTATGTGGATAAAGATTGCGACCTCTATTCACGCCATTTTAATTCGCTCGAAGACTACAAGAAATTTGAGATGAAACTAGGAGGGACAGATCCATTGCAGACAGATAGACCCCAATAGGAAAACTGTCGATTGAGTCCGCCCATCTACTCAAACATTCTCAATGCTGTCGAACCGACGGCCAGCCATAAACCTCATCGCCGACTAACCGTGCTTTACCGAAATGCACTGTACGGGTACACCCTAAGTAAACAGTTCGGGAATTACATCCATCGTGTTTAATCCACTGTGAGGTTACCCTCGTTTAGTGGACACCCTATTTGTACGGATCCTGTGTCCGTAG
>ERZ1031329.25-NODE-25-length-72375-cov-15.262403_pt1 | contig 72375 bp, 64 predicted proteins | sample MGYA00518053_ERZ1031329 | MGnify/ENA primary metagenome ERZ1031329 (study PRJEB33718, sample SAMN03159840) | human skin metagenome | collected 2014-02-25 | study: EMG produced TPA metagenomics assembly of the PRJNA266117 data set (Human skin bacterial metagenome... | reverse complement strand
CGGGGGCTGTTTCATGGAGACGGACGTGGCGAGGGGCTGCGGGTGGTTTAGGGGGCGGGAGCGACGTTGTTCTCGGTCATCCAGTCGAGCCAATCAGCCCTCAGGTCCTCGCGACCTACAGCGATTCTCTGTAACTCATTGAGATGCGGCTGAATGTCACGCTCGGGCCGAAACCCGCTGAAAGAGCGAGCAGCGAGATCCGTTGCTGCCAGCGTGTCGAACAAGATAGATAGTGCTCGGAGTTCCAGCGACAGCGGATTATGCGTTGCGAACACAAAATGCTTATACGCGGACCACGCATGCTGATGTGTGTACGTGCTCAGTACACGGTAGATTTCTTCGCCATCAAATTCCTTAAGCTGCTCTTTCACAAGTGCAGTGTTGCTTGGGTACTTGAGTTTCTTTCCACGGTTCTTTGCACGATAAATGTCAATTGCAGCAGTCAAAGATCCGTACACGTTTGGGATGAGAGCCTCTTCTTCCTCATACTCCATTTTCTCGACCAGGGCCCTCATACCCCAATAACAACGGTCAATCGGCTCAAACGAATTGAGATAAATCAACAAGCTGCTGTTTTCCACAGCTGCCCGTGCCAGTGGGGCAATAACAATGGGGCTGATGAAATCACTGTCTAGCATTCTAGTGAGTGCGTGCAGCCACCCACTATTGAAGTCAGTCGCGGCTCGGGTGACTTCGTCGGGGACCATTGCGACGTTGTAGCTCCGCGCATTGAAATAGTTGTTCACATCTGCTTTCAAATCCGGCGAGAGTCTTGGATCCGTGGACGCTATTGCCTTGAGCGCAAGCGCAGTATCTTGGCACAGGGCGGTCAGGTCGTGGAACCATTGGTCGGGGAAAGGGCGAGTGTAATTGGCGTGGGTTTGCATCATGTCGAATAGGTTAGTGAGTCCCTTGGACACAAGATTCCCTTCGATGTCCTATGTTTCCGCTACTATGCTTTCCATGCCCCCCTAAACCATTCCTTCAACCTCGTTCTCCTGAAGATGTGGAGCTAGTAGTCATTAATTCCAAGACGCAATGTCCTGACTGTGGTCGCGTCGTGAGCGTCAATGTGAAGCGTGGATTCCTCTACTCGCACGCCCCCAAAGGTGGGGCTGGGAACTGTCCGATTCGTACGCCCTACTATTTGCGAATTGAATCAGAAGCTCAGCCGACTCCAAAACTTCCACCCGTGACGTCCCGTCCCACTCAGCCGCAGGCGAAAAAGCACCCAGTTTACTTTGGCAAGAGCGTCTCAGTAAGAACCGTGTCGGGAGGTTTACCTGGGCTGGGTAGGAACAGGAGATTTTAGGGGGCGGGGTTGATAAAAGATTCCCCCCTCCCGCCGGATCGACAGGAGGGGAGGGATCAGTGGTGCTTAAAAGCTACGCTCAGCGGTTGGTTGCGCTGGCGAAAAGATCATCGACCAACTAACTGCGATCTGAGCCGTTGATCCGCCATAATGGTCTATTGACTTTCTCTCGTTCTCTTAATGCCATCGCGGTGACAACCGCCGTGGCGCTTAGCGGTGTGACCACTGCGCAGACTTCATCTGCTCAGACGACGACTCGTGAGTGGGGCTTTGCTGATATTTCTGATTCGGATGCGACCCATGTTGAGACGTATGGCACTTTCCCGGCTCGGCGTTAACGTTTAAGAACCCTACCCAGTTGGAGCTTCGCTGCCACGTTCAGACGGCGCCGGATGAGTACATCAAGCCTCAATTTTCACCATGGGTACAGTCAGGAATTCCGTATGCCAAGGCGTACGCGATGTATTCAGCTGCACATACCAACTATGAGCGTGCTCAATCCCAGTCTGGTGCACGTCTCGCAAACGCGTATGAAATTTTCATTGCACCATGTTCAACCCGTGAGATTAAACTCGCAGGAAAGTTTATTGCCGGAGAATCGGTAATGATTAGCTGCGATCAGCAAACCGGATCAAACCAAGTACTGTTCGGCTACGGCACAGTTCAAGATGATCTGTCCATCAAGTCTTCCATTCCTGTGGATGACATCGAATTCCCATTGCCCCCAACCACCCATCCAGTGGTTACGACTGTCACCGAGACTGAGACTGTTTCACAAATCGTGACGGAAGAGCCGACTACCGAAACCGTCACGCTTGAACCGTCTACCGTTATTGCGACCACTACAGTTGTGAAGTCCGTCCCGACTACCGTTTGCCAGACCGTTTCCTCGCAGCTCCCCGCCGAGACAGTCACACAAACTCAGACCTCAACGGTAACTTCGACTCTTGCAGCTCCGACGGTCACCAGAACCGTCTCCGCTGAGCCAAGCGACTCTGGTTCATCAGACGGATCTGTGGTTGGCTGGATCATTGTAATTTTCGCCGCTCTGGACCTCGGTGGTATCGCTGGGTTCCTGGCTCAGAACTTTAACATTCCTGGCCTGACCTTTTAACCTCAGCCGTTGAAACCAACCCCGCTCCGCCAACTCGACGGAGTGGGGTTCGCTGATCCTGCGCCCATCCGGCATTCTCGTTCCTGGCCCTACGACGCAGGAGCTTGTATGTCCGCACCCTTATTTACTTCCGATGGGCTCTGAATCATCGTAGCCGAGACCAAAGCTGCAATCCCACAATCCGAGTTCCCGTCCGACGTTGTGGCGATGATCGCCCTTGTCACAGCTCGCAGGTACTGGCCTTACCTCCCTCACGTCGATTTTGACGTGATGGAGCAACACCACCCAGGAGCTAGGAAGCTATTCCCTGACTTGAAGTGCGCTTTGCATAACGAGTGGGGCTTGCTCGACGGCTGGACGGGACTATTTGAATCTGGTCAAGCTCAGCGAATCGTAGCGCGAGTTACAGTCGAGGTCGAGGATAAAAGTTGGCTTCTTTTTGCGGCGGTATCGTCGAGGACCTGTTCCTGTGGGCCATGAACGATGAGATCGGCAATGGAGGGGCGCAAGGCGCTCAAAAAGCATGGAGTGCAAAGCCCCGAGGCACTGTTGACGTTCCCGTACGTCCCAGCAGGGCTCAACGATGCGGAATTGGAGTTGTGGCACTCGGAGCTGCGGCGCAAGTATCTACACTGGCTGATTCAGAATGCTGTGGCGGCGGAGCGAGAGGGGATAAGTTACCGGCGTGGCAAGTGACGGGGTTCGCGGCGGTAAGGGAGTGACTCGCGGATCTCTAGATTGATGGATTCCTAGCAACGTCCGCCTCGGGCATTGATACGTACATAGGTGTAGTTTCTCGACTGGACATTTGTAATAGACTCAGCGCATGACTCTGGAATTATGCGTTACTATTGCTCTCGCAGTAGCAGGATGGTTGTTCGGCTTCATTAAGTGGTTGGGTGAGCATAAGCAGTCGAAGCTCGCGGAGAAGGCGCAGAGCGAGCGCGATGCTGTAGCTAAGCGTTTGACCGAGGCACAAGAGAAAATCGCTGAACAGCAAGACAAGCTTGTGCAAGCGGCACGTGAAAATGCTGAATCCGTGAAGCTTATCGCTCAGCTGCAGAAGGACGATTCGAATAGGTTCATTTGGGAAGTTTCCTGGGACGGCGGGGATCTCTACCGCGTGACCAACAAGTCCCGTAGAACAGTGCACAACGTGACTGTGATCAACGACAGTCCATTAGCGAGAGATGATGAGGGGACTGCGGAGTTGATGAAGCCTGGAGATTCCATCGCGTTTTTCTACGCCGCTGTGTGGGGATCCGACTATAAAGCGGATGTGTCGTGGACTGATGAGTTCGGAAACGAATACTCTCGCCCGGTCAATTTCAAGAAGCAGGGTTCGATTGAATTTATGGAGTAGCACTTCCCTTCACATTCGAACTCACGGCTCGGGCTGAAGCTGGTAGCTCCATAGTTGTGGTGCAAGTTCCGAAGTTCCCTGGTGCAGGGGCATTAGCAGGTGAGGGTGTCGTGAAAGTGCCCAACTGGAAGCTGCGAGCCACATGGCCCGCAGCTTTTTCTTTACTTAAGATCTGTGCGGTCTAGCGGTATGTAGGGCAGGCCTCGGTGTGCCCTGCCCACGGGGCTGAGGTAGGCGGGGCACAGATTCCCTTGGCGGTCCTTCAGTAGGTCCTCAGGTGGGCCGTAAGTGGCTACGCGCCCGAAAGCAGCATTCGAGGGAATCCCTTAAGCAGGAATCTAGACCTAGCGATGGGAAGGGCATCCGAGTCCTTGTTAGTGGATGGATATGCGGCTTTCTCAGCCGCTTCTAGGTCTTTCGGGCACTAGCGTGGGACCCGAGCATGAAAGAAGCCCACCAAGCCGTGAAAAAGGGCTTGGTGGGCGGTGTAGGAAGTGCGGACGGGGAGACGTCGCCAAGCGAGGCTAAGCCATGACCTTCGTCTTCTTAATCGCTTTCTGCAGGCGCTTGTGATAGGCATCCATTGCGCGACGGAGAATGAGGCCGACGATGAGTGCGGGGATGGTAAATAGCAGTAGCATGCCCAACTCGCGCCAAATATCGCCGTGATAGATGCCCGCAATGGCGCTGCGGAAAGCATCAATGGCGTACGTCGCTGGCAGCCACGGGCTCACGTTCTGGAACCATTCAGGCAGCAGAGGCAGCGGGTACGCGCCGCCGGAGCCAGAGACTTGTATCACGAGCAACAACACCGCCAAGGCCTTGCCGGCACTATCGAGTGTGATGACAAGTGAATAGATGATCAACATAAACACCAGCGAGACTATCCATGCGGCAAACATGAGCATGAATGGGTGAGCGGGCTCGATCTGGACGAAGAAGATGAGGCTGAGAACCACCAAGGTGGCCTGCGCGAGGCCGACCAGGCCGAGTGTGGCAAAGCGGCCGAAGAACGCTTGACCACGGGTGAATTCGCTCTCGTCGTACTTTCCGTTTTCGTCCTTGCGCAAGTATTTACGCTCGGCGTTGGTATGCACCAGCACGCATGCCAGAAGGGCGCCTACCCATAGCGACAAGGTGAGGTAGAACGGCGTCATACCCACGCCAAAGGCAGCGACAGGGTAGACCGGCTGGCGGTCTACAGCCACGGGAGCGGCGATGCGAGAGGCAAGCAGTTCTGGATCGTTGCCGACGATATCCGCTAGCTTGTCCAAATCGCCGCCACGGCGCGCCTCGTCGATCTTGCGGCCCATGTCTGCAAAGCGGCCGCTTTGCTCCCGCAGGGTGCCGGCAAGGCCGGCAGTGGTATCGCGGGCGCGCGCCAGGCTTTGCTGTGGCGACCCCTCATCCTGGGAAACCGAAGAGCGAATGCCTGCGATGTCCTGCTTGACAGCATCAATATCGTCCGCGACCACCGAGACGCTCTGGTTGAGCTGATCTAGCTGCGGTTTGAGGTTCTCGTTATAGGAATTGCGTGCCTTTTCAGCAGCCTGCTTGGCATTGGCGATGGCGTCCTTGGTGCGCTGGCGGGAGTCTTGGGACGTGCCACGGCCTTGCTCAAGGTCAGCGGCGGTAGATGCCAATGAATCATGCAGTGCGTTGCTCTGCGCAATGGAGGCATCAATCTGGCCCATCATCGCCTTATATCCACCCGCGACTGGAGCTGGTAGAGCTACCTTATCGGCTTGGTCCTTGATGGAAGCGCGAACTCCCTCAAAGGCCTTTGTCTGCTCGTCTACACGCTCAGCTGCGGTGCGGTAAGTCTGTGCCGTTTGTGCGCTGGTGGTGCTTGCATTATCGAGCAACTCATCGACCTGGGCGGAAAGAGCATCGTAGCTTTGCGTTGTAGCCGCCAAGGAAGCATCAAGCGAACCAGCCGAGTCATTGAGGGTAGAGCGCAGAACGTCGATGGGGTTTTCGCCTTGGGCATTGTCGGTCTCCGTAGCCTGGCGGCCAGCCTCGGCGAGGATATTGTCCGCAGCCTGCGTAAGCGGCAGGGTGGAATCGACCAGATTGCTTAGTGCACCTACGGTGCCAGCCGCAGCATCGAGGCGAGTGCTGACGTTATTGACGCGATTGTGCAGGTTATTGAGTGCAGTCTGGGTATCGTCCTCATTGAGGTATTTATCAAAATCCGAGACGACGCCAAGGCCGACATTGGATACCACACGGGTGAAGGACTCGTCGATTTTCTGGATGACGCCGTCCGCACTCTTTTGCGTGATGGTGGTAGACAGCGCGTTCTTCTTCTCATTGGTATAGAGGTTGAGCTTGCTTGGCTCGGTTCCTTCTACATAAAACGTGAGCAAGTCCGCGCTGAAGTCCTTGGGCAGAACAATGCCGGCATAGTATTCGCCAGACTTTGTTCCTTCAATTGCATCGGCGCTATCAGTAATGACCCAATCGATATCGTGATTGCGGCTGAGCTGTGAGAGAACCTCATCGCCCAAATTAAGTTTCAGGGAGGCGAGGTCGCTTTCGTGGCCTTCATCCTCGCTGGCCACAGCGATCTTGAGCTGGTTGGTATTAGCAAAGGGATCCCAGCTAGCCAGCACGTTGAAGGAGGTGAAAAGCAACGGGATGATGGCAAGGCCAAAGATGATGACCGCGGTCATTACATTGGTGCGAATGGCGTGGAGGTCATCGCGGAGAATGGTCAGAATGTTCTTCATGACTTACTCGCCTCCCTTTCCGGTGTCATCGCCATCAACGGCGGGCATTTCCTTGGTCTCGCTGGCATTAGAAGGCGTGGATTCCTCGTCTAAGTCCTCGAGGAGGTAGCGGTTTGGATTTTCCTGTTGGTGCTCGAGGTGCTCCTGGATTTCCTCATCGCTGAGATCCGCCAGGCGGTTATCGTGCGCGATGCTCTGCTTGACGTACTCAAGGGAGCAGATAACCCCCACCGCAATGAGCGTAACCAGGCAGGCCAGGCCGAAGATGATGGCCTTTTCTTCAGGGTTAATGCGTGAGTAGATGCCCAGGGCGATAATCAACACTAGGCCTACCGCAACCGTAATCTTCATCAGCTGGGAGTAATTCCTGCGCGCCATGCTCCACTTATCCTCCAAGCTCTGTTGATACGCCTCGCGGTCATTCAAGGCATAGAGGAGGTCGGTAAAGCGGTACCGGCTGCCGACCAGATGGACCTGCTCATTGATAACGAGACCGCCCTTATGCAGTTCGTCATTGACCAGCATGTTGACGTTGGACAAGCCGCGGCGCATCACCGTACCGATGAGGTATGCGATCGCGGCCATGCCGATGAGCGCGGCAAGGTCGCGTGCATAGTGGTTGCCGTAGAAACCACCGACGGTCTCGCGCATAGCATCGATGCCGTAGGTAAAGGGCAGGAATGGATGTACCGCGCGGAAGAAGTCCGGCGTCATTTCAATGGGGTACAGGCCGGATGCGCCAGGAATCTGGATGAAGGCGAAGACCACCGCGATGCCGCGGCCTACGTGTCCAAACGTAGAAACCAAGCTATAGGTAATGCTCAGGTAGCACAGGCCCACGATGACCGCGGTAGCGACGTAGGCCAGTGCGTTGGCATGTTCAACTCCAATGGCCAGGTTGCCGATGGACACGATGAGTGCCTGTGCGATGGCAAAGAAGGAAAGCAACAGGAAGCGGGCAAGGTAAGCCTTGGTAATGGTGAGGTTCTTGCGGCCCTGCGGGTCTACCTCAGCGCGGAAGATGATGAGCAGCATGAACGCGCCGATCCACAGCGTGAGGTTGATAAAGAGCGAGGACATGCCGGAACCGTAGTGCTTTACAGGGAATACGGCGTGGCTTTCCATCTCCGCAGGGGAGGCAAGGAAGGAAGACACCTCATCGGTGTTGAGACCCTTGACAGACTGCAGGATGGAATTGTTATTGGCGGTATTGCTCAGCGCAATCACGTCGCTGCGGGAGGCACGAAGCCCCTCCTCAATACCGTCGAGGTCCACAGAAAAGCGCTCAACTACTTGCTGGGCCTGGCTTAGCTGCTCGTCGACGCCGCCCAAGAGCCCATCGGTTTGCCCGACTAGTGCCTGCTGGCTTTCGAGTGAGGCGGATAGCTTGCCGGTGGTAGCGGTGACGTCGGAAAGCGCAGCATTGAGCTTAGGCAGGCCTTCGGCTACATCATCGCGTAGCGCATGGGAATCATCGCGCGTTTGGGCGGCCATCTTTTCCAACATGCCCGTGGTCTTATTGAGCGAATCGATGGTGTCGTTCGTATCGCCGTTGAGAGTATCTAAGTCACCGAGAACGGCCTTATTTTGATCGTTGCGTTCGCGGAGGTCTCCCACCTGATCCTTAATCTGCTGGGAAACCTGTGGTGGCAGGGCCGGTGAAGACGCAAGCTTTTCAAGCTGATCGATAGCCCGGTCAGCTTCACCGACGATTCCTGACGCGCCCGCAGATGCGGCACCTACGCGATTGAGTGCGCCGCGTAGTTTGCCGGAGACTGAGCCTACGGTGGCATTGGCGGAGGCAGTGCCGTCCGCCATGGCGGTCGTGCCTTCTACATAGGCGGCGGTGGCATCATCCGAGAAAGAAGTGACTTCTCGCTGGACCTCTGCAGTAATGGAGTTAAGTTCATCCAGGGCAGTCTGCGCATCGTCGACGGTCTTTTGTACCGTGCCCAAAGACTCGCGGGCTTGCGCGATCGTAGGGCGCGCATCCTCGATGGTGGAATGTACGTCAGCAAGCTGGCTGCGGGAGTTAGCTACCGTATCCGCGGTCTCCGAAAAAGAATCCGCGGTCTTGCTTGCGGTACTGTTAATCTTCTGGCTCAAATCGCCACCGGAGTTCTTTAGCTCCGTAGCCACCGAATCCGCTACCTGCTCATTGAAGGTCGAGCTGATGGTGGTGTCTAGTGTCGAAGCGCCAGTATCAGTAATCTTCGGTGCAATGGCATTGAGCTTCTCATTGACGTGATACTCCAGCGTGGGCTGAGAATAGGTACCTTTAAAAAGGCTCACGAAATCGGCTGAGAAGTCCTCGGGGACAATCACCGAGGCGAAGACGTCGCCCTTCTTAACGGCGTCTTCGGCTTCCTGCCTGTCCATGAACTGCCAGCCCAGCTTGTCATTGTCGTGCAGCTTGTCAATCATCTGCCCGCCGACATCTAAGTGGCCGGTCATCTCCGAGGATGCGCCTTTGTCTTCATTAACTACGGCGACCTTGAGGTGTTCTGTGTTTCCGTATGGGTCCCAGAAACCGGAGATGTTTACCCAGGAATACAGGGCTGGGGTGATCATCAAACCGATGAGGATCACCCAGACCTGAGGGGTCCGCCACAAGCGGACAAAATCTTGGAGAAAAATCTTCCAACTAGTAATCACTCGAAGAACCGTAGCACCCAACCGGAAAGAACTAATAGTCTGACTGTCAGTTTTAACAGAAATGAGAGAGCGCGTCCTGTCGAGCTTGCAGATATGTTTCTGGTGTGAATTTCGGGGACGATTTCAGCGGTAGAGGTGGGCATAGAAAAGGCCGCCTGGGCCCTCAGTTCAAGGGACCTAGGCGGCAAGCACGTGGGGCTGGGCCCCGATAGGTGCTTAGTGCTCGTCGTAGTGATCGCCGTGTGCGGCGTGGCGGTGGCCGTCGTGCAGGTAGTCCACGTGGTCGCCGTGCGGGATCGCTACGTGGCCGCAGCCTTCACCATGGGTGTGGTCGGCGTGGGCCTCGGCTTCAACGTGCTCGGTGGTTTCGCACTCATCCCAGTGGCCATCATGCTCACGGTGAATGTGGCCCTCGTGGAGGTAGTCGGTGTGGTCGCCGTGTGGGAAGGAAACGTGGCCGCAATCGGCGCCATGGGTGTGGGTGTGGTCTTCGTGGGTGGTGTGGGTCATGATGTTTGATCCTCTCTGGTGGGGGACGTTCCCCGTTGTTTTCAGTGTGTTTTCATTAAACCGTATTTTCATTTCGGTTTCAATAGGTGCGAGCGCGTTTTACTGAATTTTCTGGTTCGGGAAATAAAAGGGTCCGCCTCCTTGGGGCTAGGTGGAGGCGGGCGTCGTAAAGCTAGGGAGGGCCTTAGAGGTGGTTGCTCAATTCGCGTGCGGCGGAAGTGAGAATGTCGGCGTATTTCTGGGCCGGGGAGGGGCGGAAGCGCTCGGCAGATCCGGAAATCGACAACACCGCGAGAAAGGTTCCGGAACTATCGAAAACCGGCGCGGAGATGGAGGCTAAGCCGGCTTCGCGTTCCTCAATAGACTCGGAATAGCCTTGGTTTCTGGCCGCCTCAATGTCTCCTTGGGTAAACGAGGCGTTATCGGTATTGATGTCTACATGTGCGGCAATGATGCGCGCGGCAGAGCCGGAGCTAAGCGGTAGCTGGCGCCCGACCGGCACGACGTTGTGGAGTCCGGATTCCGGCTCCCTGGAGGCAATGCAGGTACGGGTATTTCCGGTGACCTCGTAGAGCTGGATGGATTCTCCGGTATCTTCGCGCAGTTTCTCCATGATTGGCCCGGCTGCCTCGAGGAGGTGATCGCGGTTGCCGGGAAGGGCAGGGCCGGCCTTCCACTTCCCATCGGGGGTGCGAACGAGAATGCGGTGCGCTTCGAGTGCGGTGGCCAATCGGTGTGCTGTCGCTCGAGGTAGGCCCGTGGTTTCGCATAATTCATTGAGGGTGGAGGGGTGGTTGGCGGCGGCCATCATAATGGCCATTGCTCGATCCAACACCTTGATTCCGGAAACTGCGCTATACTCTCCCATACAATGAAATCTACGTCCCAACTTATGAGATTTCAAGTGTGGAGAGATGTTTATGAACCAGAAGCTGACATTGGCAGAAAAAGTGTGGCGCGATCACGTCGTCCAACACGGCGATGCTGGGGCGCCAGACCTTATCTTTATTGACTTTCAGCTACTACATGAAGTTACCAGTCCGCAGGCATTTGATAGCTTGCGGCTGGCCGGCCGCACGTTGCGCCACCCTGAGCTGCACTTGGCCACCGAGGACCATAACGTTCCCACGCAAGGCATCAAGTCCGGCAACCTCTTGGAAATCAAGGATGTGGTTTCGCGCACCCAGGTATCGACCCTGCGCAAAAATTGCGAGGGATTTGGAGTGCGCTTGCACTCTATGGGTGATGCCCAGCAGGGCATTGTGCACACAGTTGGCCCGCAGCTGGGAATCACCCAGCCGGGTATGACAATCGTGTGTGGCGACTCGCATACCTCCACGCACGGTGCCTTTGGTTCTATCGCCATGGGTATTGGCACCTCTGAGGTAGAACACGTCATGGCTACGCAGACGCTTTCTTTAAAGCCATTCAAAACTATGGCTATCGAAGTGACTGGCGAGCTGCAAGAGGGGGTATCTGCCAAGGACCTCATCTTGGCCATTATCGCCAAAATCGGTACTGGTGGCGGACAAGGTCACATCATTGAATATCGCGGTGAGGCCATACGCAAGATGTCCATGGAGGCGCGCATGACGATATGCAATATGTCTATTGAGGCAGGAGCCCGCGCCGGCATGGTTGCTCCCGATGGGACGACCTTCGAGTATGTCAAGGGCCGCGAGTTCGCTCCCACAGGAGCAGACTGGGATGCTGCGGTTGAGTATTGGAAAACGCTTCCCACGGACGAAGGAGCAGAATTCGATACCGTTGTGGAAATCGATGGCTCCTCGCTGACCCCATTTGTTACGTGGGGAACCAATCCTGGACAGGGTCTTCCGTTAGGGGAGAAGGTCCCAGATCCGGAAGTTTGTGGCGACGATAATGAAAAGGCCACTGTGGAAAAGGCTTTGCAGTATATGGACCTGCAGCCAGGTACTCCACTGCGCGATATCAAGATCGATACCGTCTTCGTCGGTTCCTGTACCAATGCCCGCATTGAAGACCTGCGCGCTGCGGCCGACGTGGTCAAGGGGCGCACCATCGCCGCGGATACGCGGATGCTGGTGGTGCCGTCGTCCGCCGTGGTCAAGGCTCAAGCGGAGGAGGAAGGCCTCGACGAAGTCTTCCGACAGTTCGGTGCGGAGTGGCGTACCGCCGGCTGCTCGATGTGCTTGGGCATGAACCCAGATCAATTGGCTCCGGGCGAGCGCTCCGCCTCCACCTCCAACCGCAATTTCGAGGGCCGACAAGGCCCTGGTGGCCGCACGCACCTTGTCTCCCCGCAGGTGGCTGCCGCGACTGCTGTGACCGGTTACCTGTCTAGCCCTGCAGACCTGGATTAAGCGCTAGGAAAGGCATTGACAATGGAGAAGTTTATTACCCATACCGGAACTGGCGTGCCGCTGCGCACTTCTAATGTGGATACTGATCAGATCATCCCCGCGCGCTACTTGAAGTCGGTCAAGCGTACCGGCTTTTCAGAAGGCTTATTTTCTAATTGGCGCTCCGATGACAACTTTGTGCTCAACCAGGCGCAATTCAAGGATGGCTCGGTGCTTTTCGCCGGCAGTGATTTTGGCACCGGCTCCTCTAGGGAGCACGCAGTGTGGGCGTTGAGTGAATACGGCTTCCGCGCCGTGTTTTCTTCCCGCTTTGCTGATATTTTCCGCGGCAACGCTGGAAAATCCGGACTGCTTACTGGATTGATGGAGCAAGAAGATATCGAGCTCATCTGGAAGCAACTGGAAGCGGGAGAAACTCAGGTCACCGTGAACCTGGAGGCTCGAACAGTCATGGTGGGAGAAAATACTTACCGCTTCGATATTGATGACTACACCCGTTGGCGGTTGATGGAGGGCCTCGATGACATTGATATCACCCTCCGTAACGAGGGCGATATCGCTGACTATGAAAAGCGACGCCCCGGCTTTAAGCCCTCTGTTATCGCCCCATAGATGGGAGTGCGGTTGGGGATGAACTTGCGCCAACACCCCTTCAGTCTTTTCTAAAGAAGGGGCGGTGGGGTGCTTTGCACTTGGGTATGAGTCTTGAGTACAAACCTTGGGGGAGCTGCGGGGGTAAAAATCGGTAACGTAAGGGTAACAATCACCTGCTCCAGTTTCCTGTGACAGAGTATGCCCCTAGCTTTAAATCTATGAGCAATCCCTATTCGAATAATGATTCTTTTAAATCAGGAAACAATGGTCCAGGTACTCCCGGACCTGCGAGTGAATCTGCGCCCTACGGAAACGGCGCGAACGGCCAACCAGGCTACGGGCAGCAGTACAGTCAGCAACAGTTCGGGCAACCCGGATACGCTGGAAGCACCTACCAAGGAGAAGATTCCCCTATTGGTCGTGACGTAGACGCCATTCAGGTCATCGCGGATAGCTTCCGCTACTTCGGCCGCAATTGGGCGCAGTGGATTTTCGGTCCACTGGTGCAGATGGTAGTTCTCTCCATCCTCTATTTGCTGTTGGTCGCCGTCCTAGCAGGCAGCGGTACATCCATTGACGCCCTAGCCAAAAGTGGCTCAGGTTCTGACGCGCTTACCGGTGGCCTCATTGCAGTAATGTTCTTAGCCATTATCGCCATGTTCCTCGTGTTTATTTGGGCAGCTAGCACCTGGTACAAGGCTGCTAATAAACAGGTTGATACCGGGATGCTGGAGATAAAGGACTTTCTGAGCTTTAAAAATGTCGCCGGTCTCATGGCGGTGTATGTGCTTTCGACCCTGGTTATTTCCCTGGGCTTCATTCTCCTGATTATTCCGGGACTCTTCGCCGCCTTCTTCTTTACCTGGATGCCGGCTGTTAAGGCCGCACGTCCTGAGCTATCCGTTGGCGAGACCTTTGGGGCTTCCATCGAAGTAGCGAAGGAGAATGTCGGAGTGACCATCCTAGTAGCCGTCTTGATTGCCGTCCTGTACGCAGTGTTGAGCTTTACCTTCGTCGGCATGCTTCTGTTCCCAGCACTGAACACCCTCATTTTGGTCCTCTTCGTCCGTCGCACGCTCGGCTTGCGCGGTTAGAAAACCCCGCAGCCGCACGATAGTTGCGCAAGTAAGGCCCTGCTCGTCCGCCGCATGAGATGGAAGGCAGGGCCTTAATTGTTGGTCGGGGAGGAACTAGGAAGCTAGCGCACCGGCAGTGGGCTAGCCAGGTAATCGGCGCCGGTGAGCTCGCCATTGTTGAAAGACAAGACCCACACAGAAGACTTCTTGAACTTCAGCTTGTCCACCGGCTTTTTAAGGAACTTTGGGGCGAGGTCCTCGATGATACCGGGGATGGTGCCGCCTTGGCTGACAATAACGGGCACCCCGCCTTCGTTTACCACGCGGCGGAAGGCCTTCTTGGCTGCTTCTGGGTCGTTTTCCCAAGCCTCGTCGCCAAAGTTTTTGTTGATGGAGATGTCCTTGCCCAGTTCGTCGGCAAGCGGGGCAGCCGTCTGCTGGCAACGTTGGGGCAGCGCAGAGTAAATGGCAGTGGGCTGATAAGCGCTGAGCATCGGGATCAGCATTTCCGCTTGGCGACGCCCCTTCTTATCAAGCGGCCGCAGGTTATCATCGCCTTCCCAGCTGCCGCTTTCATGCGCGTGGGCGTGGCGGACATAAAGAACGCGCGTGGCCGGCGCGATGCGCAGGCGTTTGGCGGCTTTAGCCACCACTGCGGTATCTACGTCGTAGGACAAGAGATTTTGCGCCTCGTCGATAGGCAGCCAGCGCAGCTCATCGGTTTCACTATTGGCGGAATAGGTTCCGCCCAGGTACTTGGCCACCCAGTAGTAGACCACCTTAGTGCGGCCCTGGACTGGGTACGTTACCTTGCCAATGAGCTTGCCCAGACGCACGCTAAAGCCGGTTTCCTCCAGGATTTCGCGGGCAGCAGTGGTAGGCAGGGATTCGCCGGGATCGACCTTGCCCTTGGGCAGGGACCAGTCATCGTAATGGGGGCGGTGGATAAGTGCGATTTCTGGGTCCTGCGGGGAGCCGCGCCAGATTACGGCGCCGGCGGCAAGGGTAGTGCGGTGGAATTCCTTGGCGGGGTCCACCGGGATTTCCTGATGGCGGCCGGAAATAAATTCCTCGTGCTGCTGATCCTTGTCGGTTTCGTGCATCTTTTTAATATTGGGCATCGTCTGCCTCCACGGGGCCTTTCCACAGAAATTGGGTTTTGAAAACAACGTCTAAGCGCCCATTGTCCCACGGGTAAGGCGCGTTGTGCATCCTTGCCCCACCGGCGACGGGCATGCTTTAAGGTTGGGGTTATAGAGTTGCACGTTTGGAGGAGACACCATGGTTAATGTTGCCGTGATGGGTGCTGGTTCTTGGGGCACTACTTTGGCCAAGGTCTTTGCGGACGCCGGAAATGACGTTCGCCTGTGGGCGCGCCGCGCGGAATTGGCGCAGGCCATCAACGAGACCCACACCAATCCGGACTATTTGCCGGATACCCGGCTGCCGGCCGCGGTGCGGGCCACCCACAATGATTCGGAAGCGCTGGCGCTTGCCGACGTCGTCGTGTTCGGCGTTCCCTCCCAAACCTTGCGCGCCAACGTGGAAAAGTGGGCGCCGCACCTGCCAGAGGACGCGACCCTGGTGTCTATTTCTAAAGGCGTAGAGACCGCCACGCTCAAACGCATGAGCGAGGTCATTATGGATGCGGCCGGCGTGCCAGCAGACCGCGTGGCGGTACTGTCAGGCCCAAACTTGGCCAAGGAGATTGCTGCCGGTCAAGTGGCCGCCACGGTGATTGCCTGCTCCGATGAAGACCGTGCTCAGCGCGTGCAAGCAGCGGTCGCCGCGCCGTACCTGCGGCCCTACACCAATACCGATGTCATCGGCGCGGAAATCGGTGGCGCCTGCAAGAATGTCATCGCCTTGGCCTGTGGTATCGCCTCCGGCAAGGGGCTGGGCAATAACACTATGGCCACCATCATCACCCGCGGTCTGGCGGAAATTACTCGCCTGGGCGTGGAGCTGGGGGCGGATCCATTTACCTTTTCCGGCCTCGCAGGCATGGGCGACTTGGTGGCAACGTGTACCTCGACATTGTCGCGCAACCGCACCTTTGGCTACCGCCTGGGCCAAGGCGGCACGATTGAAGAGGCCAAGGCCGCGACCAATGGCCAGGTCGCGGAGGGCGTCTACTCCTGTGACTCCATCTATCGCCTCGCCCAGCAGGCCGGGGTAGAGATGCCGATCACCCACGCGGTCTATGGCGTGTGCTACGAGGGCATGGCGGTGGAAGACATGATCATCGCTTTGATGGGTCGGTCCAAGAAGTCGGAGTAGGTCGAGGGTAAAATCTGCGGGCATGACTGAAAAGACCCGCGTGGCCGTTATCTATGGCGGCCGTAGCACCGAGCACTCCGTCTCCTGCGTATCCGCAGGCGCGATCATGAACCACCTCGACCCAGAGAAGTTCGAGGTGGTGCCCATCGGTATCACCCGTGAGGGCGCGTGGACGCCCGGCACCACAGAGGGCTTAGAAATTGTCGATGGTGTTATGCCGGAGGTCAGCCCAGGTGCGGAACTGACCCTTTCCCTTGACCCCAATGCGAAGGGCCAGTTCCATAACGTCACCGACGGCACGCTCTTCGCAGAGGTCGACGTGGTATTTCCCATTCTGCACGGCCCCTTTGGTGAGGACGGTACAGTCCAAGGACTCTTTGAGCTTTCCGGCCTGCCCTATGTAGGCCCAGGGGTCTTGGCGTCCTCGGTGGGCATGGATAAGGAATTTACCAAGAAGGTGCTGGCAGCCGCAGACCTGCCAGTAGCGCCTGAGGTTATCCTCAAAGGCCGCGCCGAGCTAAGCGAAGACGAAAAGCAGCAGCTAGGCCTGCCCGTCTTTGTTAAACCCGCACGCGGTGGATCCTCCATTGGCGTATCCAAGGTCACCACCTGGGAGGAATTCCCCGCAGCCGTTGACCTGGCGTTAGAAGATGACGAAAAGATCCTGGTGGAGCCGGAAATCGTAGGCCAAGAGGTAGAAATCGGCGTGCTCCACTATGCCGATGGCACCTTGCTGGCCTCCGTCCCGGCGCTGCTCGCCGGTATCGATGATTCCGATGAGGGCTTTTATGGCTTCGACACCAAGTACCTCGACAATGTGGTTACCGCCGAAATCCCGGCGCCGTTCGCACCTGAGCTGACCGAGAAGCTACGCGACATGGCAATCCGCGCCTTCGAGGCCCTCAATTGCGAGGGTCTGTCCCGAGTCGACTTCTTCGTCACAAAGGACTCCGTGTACATCAACGAGATCAATACCTTGCCGGGCTTTACCCCGATCTCCATGTACCCGCAGGTGCTCGCGGCCTCGGGCGTCGAGTACCCAGCGCTGCTCGAGGCGCTTATCGAGCAGGCCCTAGCCAAGTAGGCCCAAGCGCTGCTTATTTTTCGGCCGTGTGCTCTGCGAGCACATCGCCGATTTCCACCAGTGCCGCCTGCGCAGCATCTTGTGGGGCGTGTAGCGCAAGGTAGTCCTCGCGGCCGAGGGCAAACCACGTGCCTGCGGTCGTGCCGTGGGCCAAGGTGGTGTCCTCGAACCACGGAATATCGTTAACCTGCTGGAGCTTGACTCCGGCGCGATAGTTCTCCGGCTTGGCTACGCCGCATCGCGCGACGATGTCTTCGCGGCCTTCGGCGCTCCACACATAGGTATTCTTTTCCTCAATCTCGCGGCGGCGGTAGCCCTCAGCCACCGAATCGGGCAGGGCCTTTTCTACTTCGGCGCACATCTGGTCATCGCCCGCCTTGAGCGTCTTGAGTGGCGCCTCGTGGGCGGTGGCAGGCTTTTCTTCGAGGGACGAGAGGGCGTCGTTAAGCTCGCCCGGCTCTGCGTCAGTGGAGGCAGTGACCGCGACAATGGGGAAGCGCTGCGGCGTATACCAAGTGGTGAGGTTCGAGCCAGGGGTGGCATCGCGCACCTGGAACCACTGTTCGCCCTCTAGGTCCTGGGTCTGGGAGTACTCAGTGTATTGGAAAGGCATATCCACGCCACAGCGCACGGTGACCTTATCGTCTGAGGTAGTGGCCCAGGCCGCGACGCCCGAAGGCACGGGCTCGGCAATATCGGCACGTGGCTTATCCATGACCTGATCCGGAAGGGCGTCGATAAAGCTGCGGCAGGCTTGCGAGTCTGCCTCCTTAGACTCCACGGGGGAGACCGCCACGGGTGCTTTGGCGACGTTATTGAATACGTATTTTGCGCCGAAAAGGACCGCCAGAACCATCACTATGGACAACCCAAGTGAAATGAAGATCGCGGTGCGGTTAAATTGGGATGTCATAAGGGCTCATAGTATCGAAAGGAAGCTGGTGAACTTAACTCAGACTCTCGCAGATGTGGGAGAACGCGCCGCCATCCGGGAAATTACCTCCGTGGCCTCCAGTGGGCTCAATGGAGACGATGCCGCGGTACTGCCCAGTGCACCACCGAATTCCCGCACCGTCGCGGCCACCGACTTGATGGTGGAGGGACGTCATTTCCTGCGCGAGTGGTCTTCCCCGCGCGAGATTGGCAAGAAGGCCATCTTGCGCAACTTTGCCGATGTGGAAGCTATGGGTGCTCGACCGGTTGCCGCCCTCCTTGCAATCGCCGCGCCAGGCGATACCCCGGTGCCCTTCGTGCGCGGCATTGCCGAGGGAATCGCGGAGCATAGCTCTTTCTATAACGCCGAGTTGGTAGGCGGCGACCTTACGAAGTCCGATCTCTTGGTCATCAATATCACGGCCGTAGGCTTCCTCGGCGGCAGCCTTCCCGCCTTGACCTTGGACGGGGCGCGGGCCGGCCAGCAGGTGGTAGCGCACGGCAAGATCGGCCACTCGGCCGCCGGCTTGGCCTTGTTGGAGCGCTTCGGCCGGAACCTTCCTGCAGGACATGAGCACCTGCAGCCGCTTATCGACGCCCACTGTGCCCCCTGGCTCAACCCCGGCCGCGGCGTCATTGCCCGTGCCGCGGGGGTCACCGCCATGACCGATAACTCAGACGGGCTGATCCAAGACTGCACGACGATGGCCGAGCACTCCTGCGTACACATGGACTTGGATCCACAGGCCTTGCAACCGGAAGAATTGCTGTGCCAAGCCGCGGATCTACTCGACTGCGACCCGTGGGAATGGGTACTCAGCGGTGGAGAAGACCACACCCTCATCGGCACGACGGCAAAGGAAGCGCCCTCCGGATTCCGAAAGATTGGCACCGTAACCCGCGGCTGCGGGGTTACGCTGGGCGGCACGACACCGAGCTATCAGAAAGGCTGGCTGAGCTTTTAACCATGCATCCCACTTACCACCCTTCCTGGGAACCGGTGCTGGCGCCGGTAGTAGAAGAGCAATGGCCACAGATCTCCCATGCTCTTGAGGGGCAGGACTATTTGCCCCCGGCTGAGGACGTCTGCCGCGCGTTACAGATGCCGCTGGATGAGGTCCGCGTGCTCATCGTGGGTCAAGACCCTTATCCCACCCCAGGACACGCCATGGGCATGGCCTTTTCTACCCGTCCAGGCGTGAAACCACCGCGTTCCTTGGTCAATATTTACCGCGAGCTGCACGATGATCTGGGTATCAACGGCCGGGAGGATGGTGACCTGAGCGCCTGGGCGGACCAGGGAGTGCTGTTGCTTAACAGAGTACTTACCGTAGCCCCAGGCCAAGCCGGTTCGCACCGCCGAATTGGCTGGGAAGAGATCACCGAGGCTGCCATTCGCGCGCTCAACCGCAGCCCCATGGTCGCGATTCTCTGGGGCCGGGATGCGCAGGCGTGTGAGCGCTTTCTTCCGGACGTCCCCTGTATCAAGTCCCCACACCCCTCACCGCTTTCTGCCAGCCGCGGTTTCTTTGGTTCTCAGCCCTTTTCCCGGGCAAACGCCCTTTTGCGGGACCAAGGCGCACAGGAAATAGACTGGCGCTTGTAAACTATTGCGCATGTCCTACCCCAGCACGCTGGATTCCCACGGAATGCGCAATTGGGCCACCCGCGCCGTGGGGGAATTAGCCCATCGCCGCGATGAGATCAACGCGCTCAATGTCTTTCCTGTGCCGGATTCCGATACGGGCTCGAATATGGCGCACACCATGGAGGCAGCGGTTGCGGAGCTGGACAATGGCGGCGATGTCGCCGACTCCCTTGCGCTCGGGGCGGTGCGTGGTGCCCGCGGGAACTCGGGAATGGTGCTGTCCCAGGTTCTGCGCGGCGTGGCCGAGTCAACTGTGGACTCAGTTATCGACGGTGCCGTCTTTGTCCGTTCCCTCAAGCAGGCCGTGGAGCTGGTGGACCGCGCCATTGCCGAGCCGGTGGAAGGCACAGTTATTACGGTCTTGAAGGCAGCAGCCGAGGCTGCCGACGACGCTGCAGCGCAATCAGGCGCAACCTTGCACAGTATTGTCAGCGCCGCAATCACTGCCGCGCGAATGGCCCTCGAGCGCACTCCTTCGCAACTACCAGCCCTGCGCGAGGCAGGAGTGGTGGATGCTGGCGGCGCCGGCCTCGTCATCCTCTTAGAGTCTCTGCTCGCAGAAATCGAAGGATCCACCGGGCACACAGGCCTTCCCGAGCCGGAGCCCACCACTGATCTCGAAGTAGTCTTCTTTTTCGAGGGAGATATAGACGCGCTTCAGACAGCAATTGCCCCAATGGGCGACAGCCTCATAGTCGCTCGCGCCACCGAGGGAAGCGCTAATGTACACATCCACTCTCGGCAGGCTGGCAAAGTCATCGAAACCGCCTTTGGTACAGGAAAGGTATCCAACCTGCACCTTGAGGTGTTGCCTCCTCACGCCGAACCTGCCTCCGGAGAGCCGATTGCTCGTAGAGTGTTTGCCGCCGCACCAGCCGGGCCCATCAGCGATCTTCTGGCATCGGCGGGGGTTAGCGTTGTGTCTCCGGATGCTCCCATTGCAGCGGGAGACGAGGACATTGTCCTCGCCACCGGCGTGAGTTCGCAGACCGCTGCTGGGCGAGTAGTGCCCGCGGAATCGCTAGCTGCGGCTCTGGCGGCGATTTCCGTCTATGAACCGGATAACCCGGATACTGGTGCCGTCGTTGCTGCCATGCGTGATGCTGCCAAGTCCATGCGAGTGGCTTACCCAAGCCAGGAAACCCCGCAGTCAATCATTGCCACCTGCCGCGATCTCTTAGCAGAAGGCGGTGAGCAGGTCACAGTCTTAAGCGCCCTTGACCTGGACCAGGAGGATTTGGCTCAACAGCTTCGCGCGGACGTTATGGCACTGAAAGTACCGGATATCGCAACCGAAATCGGAGTGGAATAGCAATGCTCGGCTGGCAGGACAACCGCCCTTTGACAGAGGTGCTTGCGGCGAAGGACGCCGCGAAGATTACCAAAGCGCTGGGGTATGAGACCTGCGGCGAGCTCTTAGCTCACTATCCCCGAGACTATATCCGCCACAACAAGGACGTCGGCCTAGGAGACGCTGCGGAGGGCGATATCGTCACGGTTACCGGAACCATTACCGGATTCACCCGCCATGACTCGGGCAAGACCACCATCATCAATGTGCAGCTCGATGGCAGCATCGTTGCGACTTTTTTCAATGCCAATTACGTGATGCGGATGTTGCACCGCGGACAGCGCGTCATGATGAGCGGCAAGCTTAAGTTCTTTCGCAACCAGCCGCAGTTGCAGCAGCCGGACTTTGTAGAGATCGATGCGTTTGGCCGCCCCGATGGCGAACTGGATGATTACCGCCAGCCAGTGGCCGAATCCGGCAAGAAGCACCGCCCAAAAGCCACCGGCTCGCTGCGGAACCTGTCGCAGTTTGGCAGGCTCGACCAGCTCCTCTTGGAACGTGAATGGATACCGGTGTACCCGGCTACGTCCAAGGTGACCTCGTGGTACATCATGGGCGCCATACACTACGTCTTGTCTAAGACCCCGCCGATTGAGGAACCGCTGGATTATCAGATGATCATCAGCCTCGATAAGGCAGTGCGGGAAATCCATGAGCCGGGGGAGGCGGGCCCGTACCGTGCGATTCAGCGGCTGAAGTACAACGAGGCGCTGTCCATAGGTTTGGTGATGGCATTGCGCCAGCGAGATGCCGAAGCCCGGACCGCTTCTACCATGCCGGCCACCCTAGGCGGCTATCGCGAAGAATTGCTGAGCCATCTGCCCTTTGATCTGACCGAAGGGCAGCGTCGCGTCATTAGTGAGATCGAAGACGATCTTGCTCGTCCGCTGCCCATGATGAGATTGCTGCAAGGCGAGGTTGGCTCCGGCAAAACCATGGTGGCTACCTGCGCTATGCTCCAGGCTGTCGATGCAGGTACACAGGCGGCACTGCTGGCGCCGACGGAAGTACTTGCCTCCCAACACGCTGCCTCCATCGGGACCTCGGTTCCCGAAGGAGTCAAGGTAGTACTTCTGACCGGCTCCATGCGTACGGCGGACAAGCGGCAGGCTTTATTGGATATTGTCTCAGGTGACGCGGACATCATCATTGGAACCCATGCGATTATCCAAGACACCGTGGAGTTCTTTAACCTGGGATTGGTCGTCGTAGATGAGCAACACCGGTTCGGTGTAGAGCAGCGCGATAGCCTGAGGTTAAAGGCACGTGAAGGCCTCAGCCCCCACGTGCTGGTGATGACAGCAACACCGATTCCGCGCACCATTGCGATGACCGTCTTTGGTGACCTCGCCGTATCGACGCTGACCGAGCTGCCCGGTGGTCGCAAACCTATTCAGTCAGCAGTGGTGGCCGAGTGGCGGCCGACCTGGGTGCTGCGCGCACTCGAGCGGATACGCGAGGAGGTTGCCCACGGCCATCAGGCCTATATCGTTTGCCCGCGCATTGAAGGCAAAGGCGGAGTTCTAGAGCTTGCACAGCAGTTAGAAAACGGTCCCTTCAAGGGATTACGGATCGCCATTTTGCATGGGAAGATGCCCAATAAAGACGAGGTAATGACGTCATTTGCCAGGGGAGAGATCGATATTTTGGTCTCTACCACGGTCATTGAGGTGGGCGTGGATGTTCCCAATGCCACGGTAATGCTCATTCGCGAGTCCGAGCATTTCGGCGTTTCCCAGTTGCACCAGTTGCGTGGGCGTGTGGGACGAGGTGGCAATGCCTCCGTCTGCCTTTTGCACACGACGGCAGCCGATAACACTCCGTCCTTCCGGCGTATTACTCAGATCGCCCAAACTTCCTCGGGTTTTGAACTGGCCGAGCTTGATTTGCGCCAGCGCCAAGAGGGCGACATCTTGGGCACCATGCAGTCCGGAACGCACCGCACACTGCGGCTACTGAACTTGGCGGATGACCAAGACATTGTGGAGCGCACCCACACGGATGCGCGCGCCATGGTGGTGCGCAATCCCGAGTTGGCTGAGAAACTCACGCGCAATTTGAGCGAAAGCGAACAGGAATACTTGGAGAAGAACTAAGACGGGTTAACCTAGAAGCATGAAAATTTACGCCCCCTTCGCGGGCATCGTCCGCTGCCATGTGAATGTGGGAGACACTGTTGATACCGGAGTCCCGCTTGCGACTGTCGAAGCCACGAAGCTCGAGGCTCCCGTAGAAAGCCCGGGACCAGGAAAGGTCCACCGTATTGTGGTCTCTGACTTTAGTGACGTGGTGGGCGGAGACCTTTTGATGGAGATTGGAGAAGCATAAATGACGCGCATTATTGCCGGCGAGGCCCGCGGCCGCACCATTAAAGTGCCCGCAGAAGGAACTCGGCCTACCGCAGACCGCGCCCGCGAAGGGCTCTTTTCATCCCTCACTGCACGGTGGGGCTTTGCTGGATCTTCAGTGCTCGACCTTTTTGCCGGCTCTGGTGCCCTAGGTCTTGAGGCAGCGAGCCGTGGGGCAGAGGAAGCAGTACTGGTGGAATCTTCGGCCGATGCGGTAAAGATCATCCGGCACAATATGGGCGTCGTCAAGCATCCCGGTGTGCGCGTGCAAGAGATGAAGGTAGGCACTTACCTCGCTAGTGCCCCGCGCAAGCACTTCGATTTGGTGCTGGCGGACCCGCCGTACGCATTCGACGAGGTGGATGCACTCATTGCTGCCATCGAACCAGTGCTTACCGACCGCGCAATGGTAGTAATTGAGCGCCACGTTGATTCCGCGGATACGGTGTGGCCTGCTGGTTTTGAGCCCACCGGCCAGAAGCTTAAGAAGCGCACCTTTGGCATCGCCCGCATGGATATGGCGGTTTATACCCGCCCCGGCAGCGAGGACGCCGAAGGCTAAACCCCTGAAAAGAAAGCGAAAGTAGCATGACTAAGGCCGTCTGCCCTGGATCCTTCGACCCCGTAACCTTAGGTCACGTCGATATCATCAATCGCGCTAACCAGATGTTTGATGAGGTCACCGTGTTGGTTACCGGTAATCCCGACAAGCCCTCTGGGCTTTTTAGCGTGGAGGAGCGCATGGAACTTATCCGCCAGAGCGTGGATTCTTCCATCAAGGTGGATTATTGCTCCGGGCTGTTGGTGGACTACACCACGGAGCATGGGGCAGACGTCCTAGTGAAGGGACTGCGTAGCTCTCTCGATTATGAATATGAGCTGCCTATGGCGCAGATGAATCGGCGCCTTTCGGGAATCGATACTGTCTTCCTACTCACGGACGAGAAGTACGGATATATTAGTTCCTCGCTGTGTAAGCAGGTAGCCAAGTTTGGCGGCGACGTAACCGGAATGTTCCCAGAGTCTGTCGGCCGTGCGGTAAAGGAGAAATACCGGCAGTGAGCCTCGCACTGGTTATTTTCCTCGTCGTTGTCGTTGGTTCGACACTGCAACGGGTATCCGGAATGGGGCTCGGCCTCATCGGCGGCCCCATCCTCATGCTCATTATGGGGCCGGTCGAAGGCATCCTGGTGATCAACGTTCTGGCCTGCATAAATGCGATTCTGACCACCTATTCCGTGCGTGAGAATGTGAGCTGGAAGAAGTTCGGTCTGATAGCACCAGTCATGGTGATTGGTTCCTTAGCCGCGGCGTTGCTCATTAGGCGTATGGACACGGCAGGGCTCATGATCGTAGTGGGCGTTGCGCTTCTGGCCGCATTGGCCGTAGTGACATTTGGAAAGAAGTTTGTCCCGCCGATGGAGGGCAAAGGCCCTGCCATCTCCGCGGGTATTCTCGGCGGCTTTACCAATACCTTGGCGGGCGTGGCCGGCCCGGTTATTACCGTCTATGCGCAGGCGGCAAAGTGGCCCCAACATGTCTACGCAGCTACGCTGCAGCCGATTTTTGTCGTAGGCGGATTCTTTTCCGTGATGACCAAGACGCTCACAGGTGCGGCCCACTTTGATGGTCTGCCTTGGGTGATGTGGCCCGCCGGAGTCTTAGGTATGTTCGTCGGCATTTGGGCCGGCACCCGCATTGCTCGGCGTGTTCCACGAGAAAAGGCCCGCGTGCTCTCACTGAGCGTTGCCGGGTTGGGCGCGGCCAGCGCACTGATTCGGGGTATTTTGACGCTTTCGTAGGCGAGTGAGCCACGACAAAACCCGCCGGTCCTCTTTGCTGAAGAGGCGGCGGGCTGAAGGTACTCTGTGGAGTGTAGTGGGGGTTATAGCAACGAAGCCAAAAAGTCCTTGGTGCGTGGTTGTTGCGGGTTATCCAGCACCTCAGCTGGGCTGCCGGACTCGATGACCACGCCGCCGTCCATGAAGAAGACCTTGTCGGCTACTTCGCGCGCAAAACCCATCTCATGGGTGACTACGAGCATGGTCATGCCTTCGGCTGCGAGGTCCTTCATAACGCGCAGCACTTCGCCGACGAGCTCGGGGTCGAGGGCGGACGTAGGTTCGTCGAAAAGCATAAGCTTAGGATCCATGGCCACCGCACGAGCGATGGCAACGCGCTGTTGCTGTCCGCCAGAGAGCTGTACCGGGTAGTTATTGGCCTTGGACGCCAAGCCGACGTCCTCCAGCAGCTCCATAGCGCGGGCGCGGGCGGTTTCTTCCGGAATCTTTTTCACCTGCACCGGTGCCTCGATGATGTTTTCAATCACCGTGCGGTGGGGGAAGAGGTTGAAAGACTGAAAGACCATGCCGATATCGGAGCGCTGTTCTGCGGCTTCCTTTTCGCTGATCTCATAAAGGGTGCCGTTCTTTTCGCGGTAGCCGATGAGCTCGCCGTCTACGTAGAGTCGGCCGGCCGTCGCCTTATCAAGGTGGTTGACGCAGCGCAGGAAGGTGGACTTGCCGGAGCCCGAGGGGCCTAGTAGGCAGGCCACTTCGCCGGGCTGGACCTCAAGGTCGATGCCTTTGAGGACCTCGAGCTGCCCGAAGGACTTATGGACGTTCTGGGCGGAAATCATGGGAGTAGCCATTAGTTTTTAGCCTCCGAAATCACGGATACGTTGCGGGGAATGGTTCCTTCAGCGTCTGCCAGCGCAGCAAGTTGGCGGCCGGTAAGTTCGCGGGTCGCACCGCGCTCAAAGCGGCGCTCCAAGAAGTACTGACCCACCATCAGCAGGGAAGTAACCACGAGGTACCAGGACGCTGCGACCAGCAGCAATGGGATGGGCTGGAAGAGGGCGGCGGAAATATCCGTGGAACGGCCGAAGATTTCCTCGGTATAAGGAATGGCTACCACGAGGGAAGAGGTCTTGAGCAAGGAAATGAATTCATTGCCCGTGGGCGGAATGATAATGCGCATGGCCTGCGGAAGGACGGTGCGGCGCATGGTCATCCACCAGGACATGCCCAGTGCCTTGGAGGCTTCCTTCTGGCCCTCGGGAACGGAGGTGATACCGGAGCGCACAATCTCGGCCATATAGGCAGCTTCATTAAGGCCCAAGCCCATCACCGCAAGGAAGAAGGCGTTGGTGAGGATCGTCTGCAAAGATACCTCGGTAAAGCCCAGGTTGATGGATTGGTAGATGGCGGAGAGCAGGCCCCAGAACACCAGCTGCACATAGATCGGCGTGCCACGGAAGACCCAGAGGAATATCCAGGAGACGCTGCGCAGCACCGGGTTGGGGGACATGCGCATAACCGCAAGGATGGCACCACCGACAACGCCGATGATCATGGACAAAATGGTGATGGCGATGGTGTGGAGGGAGGCTAGCGCGATGCGCTTATCAAAGAGATACTGGAAGTAAGTGTCCCAGCCAAAAGCCTCGTTGCGGGCGGAGGCGATGATAAACCACACGGCGAGCACGATAAGCAGGCCGGCGAATACCCAGCGCCACGGGTGGCGTAGTGGTCGCGCCTCGATCTTGGCGGGCTTTTCCTTAGGCTCTGCCGTAGCTGGCGTCGCCGCATTTTCATTAACCATTGATCGGCCTTTCATTAATCATTGCCTGGTCTATTAAGCCATCCTCGATGCCCCAACGGGACAAAATTTCTGCATACTCACCGGTTTCGATGAGGTGCTGCAGTGCCGCGGCAGAGGCCTTGCCCAAATCGGAATCCTTGGGTACGGCAAAGCCATAGGGCGATGCTTGGAACATATCGTCTACCTGCCGCATCTTTCCTTCGGAGCGGTTGACCGCCCACGCAGTAACTGGGGAGTCCGCTGACAGGGCATCTGCGCGACCCATAAGGACCGCCAGCGCGGCATTGTCACCGGTGTCATAAGACAAGACAGTCAGATCGCCGTTGCACGCATCCTTCTTGGGCCGTACATCGTCGGTTTCAGATACCGTGGTGCGCTGCACCGCAACGGTCAAGCCGCAAGGATTATCCGGGTCAACCTTCTTGGGGCCATCTACTCGCTCGGCCCACTGGATGCCGGCGTAGAGGTGATCTACAAAGTCGAATTCATTGCGGCGGTCGGGGTTATCCGTGAACCCGGATGCGCCCATATCAATCTGGCCCGATTGCACGGCGGGCAAGATCATGGAGAAGTCCTGTTCCACGGGCTGGAAATCGAGTCCCAAGACGCCGGCAACGGCGTGAGCAAGATCGAGTTCAACGCCCTGGAGCGCCCCGTGGGAATCCTTAAGCTGAAATGGGGCATAGGGCGGGTTAGTTCCGGCGGTAAGGACGCCATCGTTGTCGTCATACATGGCGGCAATTTCCGGCACCATTGCGGAATGGGGTTCTTCCCAGCCGTCCGGAGTGGAATCTTCCTCGTTGGTGACGCAGGCACCCAGGCTCAGCGTGGGGACGAGGACCGCGGCGATAATCGCGCGGCGAGAAAACGAGCGCGGCATTACTCTTGCGCCGTCCTTTCATCTATAGCGCGGGCCTTCTTCATGTCTACGAAGATGAACGCGGAGACGATAACCGCACCCAGGATGAACATGCCGATGATGATGCCGCTAGAGGCATCTTGGTCAGCTCCCCAGGGCCACAGTGCGCGCAGAGAACCGAGCATGAAGCCTGCCATGGCCATCAGCGTAGGAGCGCGGTGATGATCCAGCAGGAAGTTCAATACCTTGATAAACGCCGCAAGGCCACACAGGGCACCCAGCGCGAAGACGGCGATAGTGCCTAGGTCACGATCCGAAACGGCGCCGATGATGGGCTGGTAAAGGCCCATGGTTAGCAGGATAAGCGAGCCGGAAATGCCTGGCAGGATGAGTGCACATACCGCGATGGCGGCGGCGAAGAAGACCACGATGAGGCTGGGGTCCTCGTGCGGTTCGGAGGTGAATCCGGTGATAAAGAAGATGGCAATCGTGGCAACGACGAACGCGATGATGGACGAAGGGCGCAGCCTCTCCTGCTTAGAAAGCATGGATAGCGGTACAAAAATGGACACGGCAACCATGCCCAAAAAGAGTGCCCCGGACGCCGATACGTGATTATCTACGAAGTTAGATAGCACGGTGGACATTCCGAAGACGGCGATGAACATGCCGATTGCTACGGAGATGAGGAAGCTCCATTCCACCTTTTTGAAGCGGCCGGAGATGAGATCGTTGGCGTTGTGGACTGCGCGTTCATAAATGCCCACGATGAGCGCCACGGTGCCACCGGAGATGCCGGGTACGAGCTCGGCCATGCCGATGAGGGCGCCGCGGATAGCGTTCAAAATGTACTGCATAAAATAAAAATCTACCTGGGAGGGGGCTGGTGTGGAGGGCGACTGGCCTAGCTAGGCGGCAGAAAAGTACCGAAGGGAGAGGCTAGGCAAACCGCTGTGAACCGTAATGCATATCTTTCATTAGAGGGCGGTGATCTACCTACCGCGGTAGGGGAGGGTCCTCTCCCTAACCGTAGAGGTAAAACCGCATTCATGAATATTCTGTCAGTTTAATGCACCCCAATGCAACTATGCAGTTTGGGGCAGGTTATACGGAATCTCACGTGAGAAGATGTCTTTTCCAGAGGCAACCATAAGTTTCCCATTATTCAGTCTCCTGTTTACGCGCGCGTCAACTAACTGAAAGCTTCACGTCCTAGAATCCCTTGCGTATTCCCGCCATCTCCCCTGAGCAAGCATCCCTTTCCAGTCTTAAAGGACTCTCTATGAAAAATCGTTTTGTCCTGCCTGCGCTAACTGCAACCGCGGTGGTGGGAAACCTCGTTGTTGTACCGGCCGCAAGTGCTGCGGAGTTTGGGGCCGAGGGGGCGTCGCCAAGCGAGGGCTCTCGTTTCAGCATTGGCGTCTTACCGGATACCCAGTTCTATTCGCGCTATTCCACCCCGGAGACGGGCAATTTGGCCCAAGCTCGCTACGGAAGCGAACCCTACTTGGCCCAAACTCAATGGTTGGTAGACCACCAAGACGAGCTGAACATGGACTTCGTCACCCACCTGGGTGACGTTGTAGACCAGTGGAACGTGGAGGGCGAATGGCAGGTAGCCGATAAGGCCATGCAGGTCCTCGACGACTCGGATCTGAACTACTCCATTCTGCCCGGCAATCACGACATGGACGTGGAGGGTGCGTCGGCTCACCCGTATGACAAGTGGTTTAGCGCCGATCGTGCCAAGGCCGCTAATCCGGAGACCTTCCAAGAACGTTACACGGCAGTCAATAATGACTCCGAGGCCCACATCTTTGAAGCCGAGGGCCAGAAGTACCTCAACCTTGCGCTGGGCTGGCGCGCCAATGAAAAAGCTCTGGAGTGGGCGCAAGGCATCATCGATAAGCACCCCAACCTCCCCGTCATCGTCACGACGCACGAAGCCCTCAACATCGACGGGGAGGGCAACGTTTTCTATTCCGATGACTATGGCAAGGGCCTGTGGGATAAGTTCATCAAGCGCAACGACCAGATCTTCCTAGTGATGGGCGGCCACCACCACGGTGCGGGCTACCGCGTGGATAAGAACGATGCCGGTCACGATGTCGTTTCCATCTTGCAGGACTATCAAATGGCTTACCAGGGCGGAAATGGTCTGCTGGGAGTGCTCGAGTTCGACCTTTCCGGCAAGCAGCTGGAGATGACCGCGCTCTCGCCGTGGGTGGCGCAGAAGCCGCACGAGGAGCTGACGCAGTTCGACAAGCTCACCCTGGATGATAAGGGCGATAGCTACGCCATTCCGTTCGACTTTGAGCAGCGCTTTTCCTCTTTCTCCCCAGATTTCACCGTGGGCGAGGGCCACCAGCCGGACTTAGCGCAGCGTGCGCGCGACATCGCCGCGGAAGGCTATAGGCCCTATACCATCGCGGAGGATGAGCTGCCCAAGGGCGCGGATGACTTTGCCAAGAACGACCACACGGTATTCCACTGGCGCCCGGGCCAGGCCCAAGACAAGGACGGGCATGCGCTTGCCGACGGCGCCCCTGCCGGCCGCGGCACCACCATCCCCGACGTTTCCAGCGATTCCGGCAGCGACCTGCATCGTTCTGGCGCGATGCTAGGAAATCGGGTGACCTATAGCTCCGATCACCACCCGCTGTCCTCTGATTCCGGATCCCTCTTCTGGTCCGACCCAGCGGGCAAGGTAGGAAATGCCGAGTTCCGCACCGACAAGGGCGCGGCGGCTAATAATGTGGACACCAACAAGGGGTACACCTTCGAATCCTTCGTCAAGATTCCTGAAGACTTCAATGGTGCCGAGCATGGCTGGGGAAGCGCGCTTAGCCGCGACTCTGCCATCAATAAGTTGGTCGACGGCTCTGAAGACACGGATCCCACCGTCATGTTTGGTATCTCCAACCTGCGCGAGCTGCGCTGGTGGGCGGAGCCTAAGCAGGGAAGCGGTTCTACCGTATGGTCCCACGAGGTGCCCAAGGACGAGTGGATGCACATTGCCGTGGTCAATGATCCGGAGCGCGATAGTGTGGAGATGTTCATTAACGGCGCGCCTATCTTGCGAAATGCGGTTGGTGCCGAAGGTCTTCTCCCGCGCGACCTGCAGTGGGTTATGGGCGGCGGCTTTGATAACCAGCGCCCGCAGGACCCGTGGTACGGCTGGATTGGCGAGACCCGCCTGACCCAGGGTGTTCTGGGCAAGGATGAATGGCTTACCGCCCGTGCACACGGGGACGGCAAACCGGTCGATACTACGCAGCCGGCCGCGGGCAGCTCCGAGTTGAGCTCCAGTACGAGCTCGAAGCCCGCCATCTTGGGAGCAATCCTCGGCATCGCAGGCGTGGCCGGACTTATCGGTCTAGCACTGCCGCAGCTGAAGGCTTCCATCCCGCAGATCAATGCAGCGCTGCGCAAGTACCATCTACCTACGTTGCCTGAGCTTTACTAGGTTGTGTGAGAGGGCCAATTTTTGGCGGTGGGATTGCGCAAGCAATCGTTCCAAATGTGCTTAGGTTTCTCGCGCCATGTGGGCGAGCTTAAGCACATTTAGTTTTTATAGCTCTTCCTGCTTTGTATAGAAATGTACCTTTCACCAAAACCATGCTGCTGCTCCACCCAGCAGAATTGATATCCAAACCTGTGAAGGTTGTTGAAGAACTAATGCACCCAGAAGCGTGATGATTGCCAATGCGGTGAATACCGCCGCTTTCGTGCGTTCAATTCGTAACCTTTTCATAAAACACCTCATTGTGACAGACACATCGCATCTACAAGACTCAAGATAAAAGCATAACGTCTTGATGTCAAGAATTGTTTACACTATGTAGTGTTAATATAGCTTTGTAGTAAATGTATTGGGCTAAAAGTATATAATTTGGTTTGGGGTGAACTTAGAGGAACTGTCTGTTGGGAGTAGAGGCTTGAGGAATGTCTGATCAACGAAATGATGGAAGTAGCCTGGGGGCAAATGGGCGCCGTGAAAAGGTGTTCTTAGCAACTATTGCTCTTGTTCTTGCGCTTTCTGCCCTGAATGTGGTCCTGTGTATTGTCTCGTTTGATGAATATGCCGACGCGTTTGTCTCGATTCACCGAGATTCGTTTAACGGAATTGAAGATGTACAGGTCGAGCGGTGGATACTGCGAGGGCTCCTACTGATCCGTTCAGTGGTAGCACTATCGTGGATAGCGTCCTTTTTCTATTTGAAGAAAATGCTGAAGAAGTCAGACGGGAATAGTTCGCTGATTATGGGGGTGTACTCAGCTCTTTCAGCCATAGGATTCGGATATCTCGTCCTTAGGGCGGAATTGCCTAGCTTGGCGGTTGTGCGGTCTGTGCAAGCGGTAGCCTGCCTTGCTTTGGCGGGCTATTTGGGCATCGAAAGATTAAAAGCACCCGAGCGTTTCCAAGTATCCGATCAAACTGAAATCGAGGAGAAGGGCTGAAGCATTAAAAGGACCTCGAACCTAATCAGTAAGAAAGGTCCGAGGTTTTTCTCTTTGTGCCCCTGGTGAGACTCGAACTCACACTGGACGGGTTTTGAATCCGTTGCCTCTGCCAATTGGGCTACAGGGGCGCACAGTGTAAAGGCGGACTGCCTTTGACTGTGAAAATAGTAGCGCAGGCACTAGGCGAATTCCTAATTGGGTAGGGGCAGCGGGGGAATGCGCACGTCATTCACAAAATCTGCACCGGGGTGTTCGGATGTCGGCGTGCTTCTCTAGGATGGGGCAGGTGACTACTAATCAGCCTCGACTTCTGCTCATTGACGGCCACTCTATGGCCTTTCGCGCCTTCTATGCCCTGCCGGTGGATAATTTCTCCACCTCAGGAGGTCAGCACACCAATGCCGTGTATGGCTTCTTATCGATGCTCTCTAATATCGTGGCGGAAGAGGCCCCCGACGCCATTGCGGTGGCATTCGACGTGGGGCGCAAAACCTTCCGCACCGAGATGTTTCCGGACTATAAGGCCCAGCGCGAGGCTGCGCCGGAGGAATTCAAGGGTCAGGTAGACCTCATTCGCGAGGTGCTCGAGGTACTGGGAATTACCACCCTCTCTCGGGAGAACTTCGAGGCCGATGACATTCTGGCCACTCTCGCAACCGAGGCGCAGGACTATGAGACTCTCATCGTCACCGGCGACCGTGACTACCTCCAGTTGGTCAATGAGTCCACGACGGTGCTCTATCCCATGAAGGGCGTATCCACGCTCCACCGCTTCACTCCCTCCGCAGTAGAGGAAAAGTACGGTCTCACCCCCGCGCAATACCCAGACTTTGCCGCGCTGCGCGGCGATCCTTCCGATAACTTGCCGGGCATCCCCAAGGTGGGCGAGAAGACGGCCACCAAGTGGATAGTCAAGTATGGAGACTTGGCATCCTTGGTAGAGCACGCCGAGGAAATTAAGGGCGTGGTAGGCAATAACTTCCGCGAGCGCATCGAGCAGGTGCAGATGAACCGCAAGCTCACCCAGATGATTACGGACATGGACCTAGAGGTCGGTCCAAATGACTTGGCCTTTAAGGAAGCCAAGGTCGCCGACGTCGCCGCCAAGTTCGATGACCTTGAGTTCGGTACCAACCTGCGCGATCGCGTACTCGCCGCCATTCCCAATGATGGTGCTGAGGCAGCAGAGCAGGCAGAGCAAGTCCAAGAGCTAGAGACGGTCATCGATGACGAGCCGCTGTCCCAGTGGTTGCCCGGCCGCGAGCACGTTGCGGTGTATGTCCAAGGCGAGGGAAACCCGGGACAAGGTGATGCTTCTGCGATAGCCTTCGTGGACCAGGAACGCCACGGCCTGCAAGTGGAGCTGGGCGACCTTTCTGCCGAGGACGATAAGGCCCTGGCTCAGTGGTTAGCATCTGATACGCCGAAGTACTTTCACGAGGCAAAGGCGGCCTTCCATATGCTCGCCGGCCGCGGTATTGAGCTTGCCGGCATCGCCCACGACACGGCCCTTGCTGCCTACCTGCTTCGCCCAGGTCAGCGCACTTACGCGCTTGCCGACGTCTACCAGCGCCACCTCCAAAAGACCCTCAGCGCCGCCACGGAGCAGCTTTCCCTTTTGGATAATTCCTCCCTGGTTGACCAGGCTGCGGCAATTATGGAGCTGGCAGAACGGCTCACTGCGGAGCTACAGGAGATTGATTCCTTCGAGCTCTATACCGACCTCGAGTTGCCGCTGGTAACCATCCTGGCGCGCATGGAGGCCACCGGAATCGCCGTCGACGTTGACATTCTCGAAACGCAAAAGGATGCCTTTGTAGAGCAGGTCGCCGAACAAGAGCGCGCCGCCCGCGAGCTTGCTGGCGATGACAAGCTCAACCTCAACTCGCCGAAGCAGCTGCAAACCGTGCTCTTTGAGACCTTCGAGTTGCCCAAGACTAAGAAGACGAAGACGGGTTACTCCACCGCGGCCAAGGAGATTGAACAGCTCGCGGCTAAGAACCCTCATCCCTTCCTGGATCACCTTTTGGCACACCGCGAGTACCAGAAGATGAAGACCACCCTGGAAGGCCTTATCAAAACCGTGCAGCCTGACGGCCGCATTCACACCACGTTTAACCAAACCGTGGCCTCTACCGGCCGCTTGTCATCCACCGAACCCAACCTGCAAAACATCCCTGTGCGTACGGAGGCCGGCCGCCAGATCCGGTCTGCCTTCATTGTGGGCACCGGCTTTGACGAACTCATGACTGCGGACTACTCGCAGATTGAGATGCGCGTGATGGCGCACTTGTCCGCCGATCCAGGCCTCATCGAGGCCTACAAAGAAGGCGAAGACCTACACAACTATGTTGGCTCCCGAGTCTTTGACGTTCCCGTTGACCAGGTGACACCCGAGCTGCGCCGCCGAGTCAAGGCCATGTCTTATGGGTTGGTCTACGGGCTGTCTGCCTTTGGTCTATCCCAGCAATTGGGCATTCCGGCAGGGGAAGCAAAGTCCATTATGGAAAGCTACTTCGAGCGCTTTGGTGGCGTGAAGAAGTACCTCGATGAAGTCGTGGTCCAAGCCCGCAAGGATGGTTACACGGCAACGCTCTTCGGCCGTCGCCGCTACTTGCCAGAGCTAAACTCCGATAACCGCCTAGCACGCGAGAACGCGGAGCGCGCTGCGCTTAATGCACCGATTCAGGGCACTGCCGCTGACATTATTAAGGTGGCGATGATTCGCGTGGACCGCGCACTGCAAGGGATGAAGTCCCGCGTGCTGCTGCAGGTGCACGATGAATTGGTGGTCGAAGTCGCCCCCGGTGAGGCGGACAAGGTTCGAGAGATTCTCGAGCGCGAGATGGACTCTGCCATCGAGTTGAACGTGCCGCTGGAGGTCTCCGCCGGAGCCGGCAAGGATTGGGATGCCGCAGCCCACTAGCTCGGTTATATTCTCCCGCCGGGAAAAGGCGCGCTTGAGGCTCGCCTCGCAAGGCCTAACCATGAGGCGGTGGGAGAGCGCTGAGGAGACAGCCCGCGCCTTCGGCGTCATGCAAGGCCAAGACTTGCATTCGGTGCGCCGGTCACTGGCCTTGCGGGCGAAAGACCATTCAGATGCTGGAAACATTGTGCGTGGGTATCCCATGCGCAGTACGCTTTTCGCGGCTTCTATCAAGGACATAGGCTGGATAACCGAACTCTGCGCGAAGGGGCGCAAGGGTGATACCGAGCTGCGAGCAGGGGTAACCAAGCTCATTGAGAATCCGCTTTCGCGCGCCGAGCTCAAGGAGCGGGCTGCAACAGCGTTGCCCGACGTACCCTTTTGGCATGTTGTGCGTGTAGCAATGGAAAGCGGTCACGCCGTCTATTCCGGAGCCGATCAGCTCATCACACCGGTGGATCTGCCGGGGCTAGAGGAGACCTTCAACGGCGATAAAGTCGCGGCGACCGCGGAGCTGATGACTCGGTACTTCCGAACGCACGGTCCCGCAACATTGCACGACTTTGCCTGGTGGGCAAAGCTCCCACAAAGACTGATACGGCCCGCAGCCGAAAACCTCGCGCCGGACATCATGCGCTGCGGCGAAGTTTCCCAGGACCTTGTGTCGGCTGAGATAGTGGAAATGGCCGAAGCGCGAAAGAAGCAATCGGTATTGCTGCTGGGAGCATTTGACGAGTACATCTTGGGTTATCAAGACCGTCTTTTTGCGATGACAAACGAAGTCCACGAAGTACTGGTACCGGGAAATCGTGGAGTATTTCGCCGCGCCATCGTGGTGGACGGCCAGGTCCGCGGAACGTGGAATAAGCAAGACATTGAGGACTTGGGCATGCCCGGCTATGCAATGCGGGAAGTTCAAAAGCTGTGGCGGGATGCGCACTAAGTTTTTAGGTAGCCTTTTCTGTGCGGAAAAAGTTATGAGTGTAAGTCGAAAAGCCAAGAAGGGAATTGCCGAGCAGTGACGTTAGAAGAGAAGACGAATAAATGGAGTCTGCGCTTCTTTGAAAGCCTGTGGGCCATTCAAGTAAACTTTCCTACCACCGAGATTGCTGACCTCGGGCTTGAACGGTTTCTTGCAGAATATAAGGCCTATGCCATCGGGTACGGAATTATTGCGGTGGCGTATTTTGGGGGTGCCATGGCTAACGCCCGTTTGGCACCTAACCCTAAGGTCAGGAGGCTAACGGCCGCCGCGGTGATGGTCGTAGCGACCGCGCTAGCATTCCTCTTCCCATCGTCGTGGATGTTCGCGGCACTGGTTGTCCTCGCGCTGTTGTACTACTTAGTACCTCGAAAAGAAGGCGTGTCCATCTGAGATCGGCGCTCGACTAAGCAATTTGCGAACATGTCGAACGGTGTTTGACCGAAGGCGAGGACGCAGACGCTCAAAACTCCTAGTAATAGCGGGATGATGAACGGCAAATCTGTCAGCGTGAGCATAGAAAGTAACAGCCAGGAATTGCGCAAGCAGGCAGCGCGCCATCCGGGGTGGGTAGCGACGATCTCCAGCTTGATCGACCATTTTCCCAGCGAGGTTGTCTTCGTGGCCTCGGCCCATACGCGGTAGGCATAAAAGACTAGGGCGAGGGCGACGGCGTTGTAAATTTCCAGGGCATGGCCGGTTAAGGGGGCGTCGGCAAGCGCATTAATAGCCCAGCGCGCCACAACGATAACGGCCGCTGCCAGGAAGGCGTCGATCCACCATGCGAGGCCGCGGCGTAGGAGTAGGCCAATTCGATCCAGAAACATGCCCATAGGTTAGCGGCAATTCCGGCAGACGAAAATAATCGTGCCGGGGAAGATTTCGCCGCGCTCCGGCGACCATTGGCCCCACGTAGTGGTGAGCTCTCTTGGCCATTCGGGCTCGATAATGTCCTCGATTAGGAACGGGCCTTCGCCCTGTAATGCCTGAAACCAGTCGGCGATGGTGCGGTGGAACTCCGCATAGGTGAGGTTGTCCTCGCGGTCTTGCTCCAGATAAGCGCGATCGAAATAGCTGATATCGGCCGTCAGATCGGTGGGATCATCAGGGAATATCCAGCGCATGGGGTGGTTGGCAGAAAGGACGAACCTACCGCCAGGTTTGAGGACACGCGAGACTTCACTTAGGGCTAAGTCAAGGTTGGCAAGAAAAGGGAAGGCGCCGAACGCCGAGAAGGCTGCGTCGAAAGAGCCCGTCGCGTAGGGCAGTGAGAGTGCATCGGCCTGGGTTAAGGGGAGTCCGGGTGCAGCGTGGTCGAGCATGCCGCGGGAAATATCGAAGCCGGTGGCAAAGTGCGCGCGTGTCTGGAGCCATTCGGTACATGGGGCGGAGCCGCAGCCAATTTCGAGTACGGAGGAAGCCGAGACGTCGCCTAGCAAGTGTGCTTGGTCTTCGTGGAGCATTTCTGGGCACCAGTAAAAGGAAGAAAGGTAGTCGGGGTGCTCGGCGTGGTAATTGGCGGCGTCGCTATCCCAGTAGGCTTGGTTTGCGTGCGAGGGGGAAGTCACGGTGGGAGGAATTCCTTTGCGAAATAGTTGGTCCGTGTATTTGCCCTTTTAGCTGGACAGATGTAGTGTTGGACGGGCGTGTCTATGCCACGGGTTGTTCTAAGTCCCTGTAGGAAGGCTTTAAGCAATCACGAGGCGGGATCGAATATTCCTCTTTTTAGCTGCATTTGTGCAGCTTAGCAAGCTTTTTTCGAGAGACGCGCAGTTGTCCAATTTCGATTTCCTACATTTATTCGGAGCATTTTTTCAATATGCCATCTTCTAACACCCCGCAGGTTGCGATTAACGATATCGGAACCGCAGAGGACTTCCTCGCAGCTGTAGACGCCACCATCAAGTACTTCAACGATGGTGACATTGTCGAGGGTACCGTCGTCAAGGTTGATCACGACGAGGTACTGCTGGACATTGGATACAAGACCGAAGGCGTTATCCCTTCCCGCGAGCTGTCCATCAAGCACGACGTCAACCCGGACGAGGTTGTTGAGGTCGGCGACGAGGTTGACGCACTTGTTCTCACCAAGGAGGACAAGGAAGGTCGCCTGATCCTGTCCAAGAAGCGTGCACAGTACGAGCGCGCATGGGGCGCCATCGAGGAGCTGCAGGCCAAGGAAGAGCCTGTTACCGGTACCGTTATCGAGGTTGTCAAGGGCGGCCTCATCCTGGATATCGGCCTGCGTGGCTTCCTGCCTGCATCCCTCGTTGAGATGCGTCGCGTCCGTGACCTGGAGCCGTACATCGGCCAGGAGCTGGAAGCAAAGATTATTGAGCTGGACAAGCAGCGCAACAACGTTGTTCTGTCCCGCCGTGCATACCTGGAGCAGACCCAGTCCGAGGTTCGCTCCGAGTTCCTGCACCAGCTGCAGAAGGGCCAGGTCCGCAAGGGCGTTGTTTCCTCCATCGTCAACTTCGGTGCTTTCGTCGATCTCGGCGGTGTCGACGGCCTGGTTCACGTTTCCGAGCTGTCCTGGAAGCACATCGACCACCCATCTGAGGTTGTCACCGTTGGCGACGAGGTAACCGTTGAGGTTCTGGACGTTGATCTGGACCGCGAGCGCGTTTCCCTGTCCCTGAAGGCTACCCAGGAAGATCCGTGGCGCGTATTCGCCCGCACCCACGCTGTGGGCCAGATCGTTCCGGGCAAGGTCACCAAGCTCGTCCCGTTCGGCGCTTTCGTTCGCGTCGAGGAGGGCATCGAGGGCCTCGTTCACATCTCCGAGCTGGCTCAGCGCCACGTCGAGGTTCCGGACCAGGTTGTCACCGTTGGCCAGGAGGTTATGGTCAAGGTCATCGACATCGATCTCGAGCGTCGTCGTATCTCCCTGTCCGTTAAGCAGGCAGACGAGGACTACACCGAAGAGTTCGATCCGTCCAAGTACGGCATGGCTGACTCCTACGACGAGCAGGGCAACTACGTCTTCCCTGAGGGCTTCGACCCTGAGACCAACGAGTGGAAGGAAGGCTTCGACGAGCAGCGTCAGGCTTGGGAGGCACGCTACGCAGAGTCCGAGCGTCGCTTCAACCTGCACACCGCTCAGATCGAGCGCAACCGCGCCGCAGCCGCTGAGGCTGCTGAGTCTGCAGAGTCCTCCAACTACTCCTCTGATTCCTCCGATGCAGCTCCGGCATCCGAGACTCAGGCAGAGGTTGGCGGCTCCCTGGCTTCCGACGAGCAGCTCGCTGCACTGCGCGACAAGCTCGCTGGCAACTAAAGCTTCCGCTTAGTTTCCGCTAAGCCTTAGGGCTTGGCTCACGGCCGCGCCCACTTCATCACCTAGATGGGGTGGGGGCGGCTTTTGTGACCTTTTAGACAGTTTGTGCAATCGTTTGCCGGGATGTTTATTGCCTTTAGGTGGTTGACCAGCGGACAAGCAGTGGCAAGTAGAAAAACTCCCTGGCAAGTCCACAAAACGGGCTTTTGTTCATGTGGGAATCCTCTTATACTCAAACCTGACGTTATAGCCAGTGCAGTACTGGTTATAAGTGGTATTTAAACTGAGGAGTAAGAAGTGGCATCTATCAAGGACACTTCCACCCACATCGTTGAAAGTATCGGCGGCGCCGACAACATCACGTCGCTGACGCACTGCGCGACGCGCTTGCGCTTCCAACTTGCCGATGCGGGGAAAGTTGACCAAGAAAAGCTCGACAGTGACCCAGCGGTGCTTGGTACCGTGCCCCAGGGCGCTCACGGCTACCAGGTAGTCATGGGCGGCGGCGTCGCTGACTATTACAACGAGATCATCAAGCAACCCGGTGTGGATGCTTCCAGCGACAAAGAGGCGTCCTCCAAGAAGGAGTACGACGGTGTCCGCGGGAAGTATGACTGGGTAGATTACTGCTTCGAGTTCCTTTCTGATACTTTCCGTCCCGTCCTGTGGGCATTGCTGGGCGCCTCGCTCATCATCATGCTTCTCATTCTGGCGGACACTGCGCACATCCAGGATTTCCGCGCACCACTGGAGGAGCAACCAGAGGGCTTCCGGCTGGCTCATGCCATGTTCCAGTCGGTCTTCTATTTCTTGCCCGTAATGGTCGGTGCGACCGCGGCGCAGAAGCTGGGTGCGAATATGTGGGTCTCCGCAGCTATTCCCGCGGCACTTTTGACCCCCGAATTCATGTCGCTGGGTGAGCAAGGCGATACCGTCAACGTATTTGGCCTGCCGCTGGTCATCAATTCCTACGGCTCCCAGGTATTCCCGCCCATTTTGGCCGCAATCGGCCTGTACTGGGTGGAAAAGGGACTAAAGAAGATCATCCCGAGTGCAGTTCATATGGTCTTCGTGCCGTTCTTCTCCTTGCTCATCATGATTCCGGCAACGGCCTTCCTGCTCGGCCCGTTCGGCATTGGTGTAGGCAATGGCATTTCCTGGGTCCTGTACCAAATCAATGATTTCTCGCCGTTCATCCTGGCTATCGTCATTCCGCTGCTGTACCCATTCCTCGTTCCGATGGGCCTGCACTGGCCGCTGAATGTCATCATGATTCAGAACATCGCAACCTACGGCTACGACTTCATTCAGGGCCCGATGGGCGCATGGAACTTCGCCTGCTTCGGCGTCGTTGGCGCAGTCATGGTTATCTCCTTCAGGGAAAAGAACAATGCCATGCGCCAGGTTTCTATCGGTGCCTTCGCAGCGGGCATCCTCGGTGGCGTGTCGGAGCCCTCCCTCTACGGCATCTTGTTGCGCTTCCGCCGCAGTTACTACCGGTTGCTGCCAGGTTGTGCGGTAGGCGGCGCAATCATCGGTATCTTCGATGTTCGCGCTGAGGCCTTCGTCTTTACCTCTGCGTTGACCACTGGCGCTATGGCGCCGCAGCTGGGCTACGTCCTTGGTATCACGGCTGCATTCCTTACCTCTTTCTTCCTGACCCTGTTCTTCGGCTACCGCACAGCAGAAGAAAAGCAGGCAGACTTGGAGCGCATCGCCCGCGAACAGGGCGAATCTGTGGATGACGTAGCTGCTCGTTCGGAGTTTAAGTCCACCAAGGCCGACAAGGGAGAGTCCCCGAATGCGGGGGGCGCCGTTGCTGCCAGCGCTGCGGGCGCTGCTGCTACTGGTGTTGCCGCCAAGCAGGCTGGCAAGGAGGACATCGTGTTGGATTCCCCTCTAGAGGGCGAGGCAGTTGACCTTTCGGAAGTCCCGGATCCTATCTTCGCAGGCGCAAAGTTAGGGCCTGGCATGGCAGTCCAGCCAACTGGCAATACCGTCTATGCGCCTGCCGACGGCAAGGTGCTCACCGTTCAGAAGTCCGGCCATGCGGTAGGCCTAAGCCTCGACAATGGCGTGCAACTGCTTATCCACGTGGGTCTCGATACTGTGGAATTGGGCGGCGAAGGCTTCGACGTGCACGTGGAAAAGAAGCAACGCATTTCCGCGGGCGATAAGTTGATTAGCTTTGACCCGGAATTCATCCGTTCCAAGGGCTATAACCTGATTACTCCGGTCGTAGTTACCAACGCCACCAAGTTCGGCGCGGTCTCCGGTGAAGCCGGCCCGGTTACCCCGAGTGATGATTTGCTCCGCATTCCCCCGAAGCCAGAGGAAGCAGCGGAATAAACAAACGCTGACACCTATAGCGACAGAGGAACCCCGCATCAACGCGTATGGCGGGGTTCCTTTTCGCGTAGGGTGGCTGCCATGAAACTCATTGGCCTTACAGGTGGTATTGGCAGTGGCAAGTCAACAGTTGCAACGCTCTGCCGTGAACGGGGGTGGCGCGTGGTAGACGCCGATGGCATTGCCCGCGACGTCGTAAAGCCGGGTCGGCCGGCGCTAGCGGAGCTGGCAGCAGCATTTGGAGAAGATATTTTGCTGGCGGACGGCAGTCTCAACCGCAAGGAATTGGCTCGGCGAGCCTTTGCGGACAAGGAACACACCGAGCTGTTGAACTCCATTACCCATCCACGCATCCAAGAGGAAACTCAGCGCCAATTTGCGGCGGCACGTGAAGAAGGGCATGACTTTGCCGTTTACGATATGCCGCTTTTGGTGGATAACGGTTTAGACAAAGACATGGACGTCGTCATCGTGGTCGACGTGGCCGTAGAAGAGCGCGTCCGCCGCCTCGTAGCTTCACGCGGGCTGGAAGAGGACGATGCGCGCCGTCGCATTGCAGCGCAGGTACCTGATGAGGTGCGATTGGCCGCAGCCACGCACGTGATCGACAACAATGGCACGTTGGAGCAGCTGCGGGCGCGAGCGGCCGAGGTCATGAACCGCATAGAAGCGGAGTCCTAGCCGCGGGGTCACCCAAACTTTAACCGTTGGGTGATTAGAGTTTACGCAGTTTCGAAGTTGTGTTAACTTTCGCGTCTTAAGCTACTCGCCGTGGGAACGTGGGATACTGGGCCTTTTGACAATCACGCGGCGCGAGAACTGCTCGCTAGCTTGCGTGATGGCTCGTTCGATCTCAAGGCCTTTCAGAAGTCATGCGCCGAAGAGCCCATGGACTCCGATGACGCGGAAACCATGATCGCACTGGGCGCCTTATTGAAGCTGAAAGCTGATGCGCTGCCGGAAGGAATCCACCGCGAGGATCTTGCGCCCCTGTACACGCCGCAGTCTAAAGCGTGGCTGCGCCGCCGCATTAATAGTGCGATGCGACCAGAGACGTCTTCTGTTTATGCGCTGTGGGAGACCACCGGCGAGCTGGAAGAGTGGCTGCGCACCGCGCAGGACTCCTTGCCGTGAACATAGCTAGCGGCGCCATATAAGCAGTAGAGTAGTGGGCATGGCTTTTGCTGCTGAACATCCCCTTATTCCAAATTCCGAGCACCGCGTTGTCAGCGAGGTCGAGCGCACCCCGGGCGAGTTTCAGGTCGTTTCTGAATATGAACCGGCTGGTGACCAGCCCTACGCCATCGCAGAGCTCAATGACAGACTCAACCGTGATGAGCGCGATGTTGTGCTGATGGGTGCTACCGGTACCGGTAAATCTGCCACCGCCGCGTGGCTCATCGAAAAGCAGCAGCGGCCCACGTTGGTGATGGCGCCCAATAAAACCCTGGCTGCGCAGCTAGCGAACGAGCTGCGCCAGCTCTTGCCGCATAACGCAGTAGAGTACTTCGTTTCTTATTACGACTACTACCAGCCAGAAGCATATATTGCGCAGACCGATACCTATATTGAAAAGGATTCCTCCATCAATGAGGACGTAGAGCGCCTGCGCCACTCGGCTACGTCGGCACTATTGTCTCGCAGGGACGTGGTCGTAGTCTCTTCCGTGTCTTGCATTTATGGCTTGGGCACTCCACAGTCCTACCTGGATCGCTCGGTAATCATTTCTGTTGATGAGGAGCTGGACCGCGATCGGTTCCTGCGACTACTGGTGGATATCCAATATGAACGCAATGACGTGGGGTTTACCCGCGGCACCTTCCGCGCCAAGGGCGATACGGTAGATATCATTCCGGCCTACGAGGAACGTGCGGTGCGCATTGAATTCTTCGGCGACGATATCGATTCCCTGTATTACATTCACCCCGTGACTGGCGATGTCATAGAGGAAGTAGATGAGGTTCGCATCTTCCCGGCCACGCACTACGTGGCCGGGCCCGAACGCATGGAAAAGGCCGTGGCAGCGATTAAAGAGGAATTGGCTGAGCGCTTGGAGGATCTAGAAAACCGCGGCAAGCTGCTTGAAGCGCAACGTCTGCGCATGCGCACCGAATACGATCTGGAGATGATCGAGCAGGTAGGTTTCTGCTCCGGTATCGAGAACTACTCCCGTCACGTCGATGGTCGTCCGGCTGGCTCAGCGCCGGCTACGCTACTCGATTACTTCCCAGAGGATTTTCTCACCATCATCGATGAGTCACACGTTACAGTTCCACAGATTGGCGGCATGTTCGAGGGCGACATGTCGCGCAAGCGCAACTTGGTCGAATTCGGTTTCCGTTTGCCGTCCGCAGTGGATAACCGGCCGTTGACCTTCGATGAGTTTGAACAGCGGGTCGGACAAACCGTATACATGTCCGCCACCCCAGGCGATTTCGAGCTTACGTCCTCGGATGGCGAATACGTAGAGCAGGTAATTCGCCCGACTGGTCTGGTGGATCCGAAGGTTACTGTCAAGCCCACCAAAGGGCAGATTGATGACCTCATTGATGAGGTGCGCACTCGCATATCGAAGCAAGAGCGTGTGTTGGTGACCACGCTGACTAAGCGTATGGCAGAGGACCTTACTGACTATCTGTTGGAGCAGGGGATAAAGGTGCGCTACCTGCACTCGGATATCGATACCTTGCAGCGCGTCGAATTATTGCGGCAATTGCGCTTGGGAGAATTCGATGTTCTCGTGGGCATTAACCTTCTGCGCGAGGGCCTTGACCTTCCTGAGGTCTCGCTCGTTGCCATTCTGGATGCGGACAAAGAAGGCTTCCTCCGCTCTACGACCTCGCTCATTCAGACCATTGGCCGTGCTGCCCGTAACGTGTCTGGCGAGGTCATCATGTATGCCGATAAAATCACCGACTCTATGCAAGAGGCAATTGAGGAGACGGAACGGCGCCGTGAGAAGCAGATTTCCTATAACCGGGAGCATGGCATTGATCCGCAGCCGTTGCGTAAGAAGATCGCGGATATCCTTGACCAGGTCTATGAAGACGGCGGAGACGAGGAGGCTACTTCCGATCCTTCGGCCATGGTGGAAAAGCGGGATATTTCTAGTATGGCTACCGATGAGGTGCAGGCGCTTATCGACGACCTCTCGGCCCAAATGGGTGCAGCCGCCCGTGAGCTCAAATTCGAGCTGGCCGGCCGCCTACGCGATGAGATTGCCGATTTGAAGAAGGAATTGCGCGGCTTGAAAGAAGCGGGAATTTAGTTTTCTCCCCCCTAAAAGTGTGCTGATTGATTCTGCGGGTGCTTCTCTAAACGGTTGCGCTAGTTATACTGAATAGGTGCCAGAAGCGCCGTTTAGTTGTCACTGTGAAATGGTTCAACTGCAAGGAGAATGATGCTTACCTATAAAAACATTGCCGTCGGCACCGATGGCTCTGAAACCTCCCTGCGCGCGGTTCGCGCAGCGGCGTCCATGGCACGGGCGTACGACGCCAAGCTGATTATTATCTCAGCCTTTTATAACCACGCTGGATCCATGCTTGGCGCTCCGAGGGGCGACGAAGCCGGTCTACCCGTTGTAAGTGAGGACATGGCTGGGACCTATTTGACCAATGCCACCCGTATCGCCGAATCGGAAGGTGCGGAGCGCATTGAAATCGTAGGAAAATCTGGAGACCCAGTAAAAGCCTTGTTAGAAGTAGGCCAGGACTATGATGTGGACCTGTTCGTTGTGGGCAACCGCGGCGTGAATTCCGTCCGTGGTCGAGTCTTCGGTTCTGTGCCAACGGAACTAACCCACAAGTCAACGGTAGACGTCGTCGTAGTTAATACCACCGAGGAACGTTAATCGTTTCTCGTTGTTACACTGGCAGTAATGCCCCTGTAGGCTAAATAAACACACCGGGTACATTCCCACAAAGAAAGGTCATCATGAGCGACTACAACTCGATCGTTGTCGGTACTGACGGTTCTAAGTCTTCCCTCCTCGCTGTAGAGCGAGCAGCAAAGATTGCCGCCGCATTCGATTCCAATCTGATCATCGGTTGTGCTTACTACGAGAACCAGGAGCAGGCTTCCAAGACCCTGCGCCAGGATTCCGTTACCATTTTGGGCGATGAGAAGGCCGAGGCTAACCTGAAGGACGCCAAGGCTCACGCCGAGAAGTTCGGTGCTTCTAAGGTCGAAACCGCTGTTCGCCCTGGTACTCCGGTGCAGGCCCTGATGTCCATCGTCAATGACAACGATGCTGACCTGCTCATCGTGGGTAACCGCGGCATCAACTCCCTGACCGGCCGCCTGCTGGGCTCCGTACCTGCAGACGTTGCTCGCCAGTCGGACTGCGACGTGATGATCGTTCACACTGTCAGCTAAATGTGGTGATTGAACCCGCCTTGGTCTTGTTAAAGAGGCCAAGGCGGGTTTCGTCGTTAAGCGCTGCTTACTCCGTGGGGTGCGCGGCGTTGAAGGCTGCGGCAAGGGCACTGCCGTTTGCGCCCTGAATCAGTGGGATTGTGAAATGGCCCTCTTCATTGGCATCTGCCAGGGGGCTCAGGGAGCCATGCGAGAGCAGCTGCTCCTGCGGGCTTAGATTGCGGATGATCACAGAGTGAATCCGGTCTGGGTGCTCGTTAGCCACATCGCCGTAAGTCAATGGATCGTGCTGTCCGTCATCGCCGATCAGGATCCATTGCATGTCCGGGTAAGCGATGAGTAGATTGCGTAGCTGAACCCGCTTATGTTCTTGTCCGCTGCGGAAAAGGCCCGTCTCAGTCGGGCCCCAGTCCGTGAGCAGCATGGGGCCTGTGGGGAAATTATGATGGGACAGGAATTTTTTCAGCGAGCCAAAGGTATTCCATGCTCCCGTAGAAAGATAGAACACTGGGGCTTTTGGAAATCGGCGTTGCAGCTGGGCATAGAACTCGGCCATTCCAGCAACGGCCTGTCGCTTGCTGGGGCGCTTAGCCCAAGAGTTCCACGCCGCTGTCAACGCACGTGGCAGCCACGTAACTAATACCGTGTCATCAATATCGCTGATGATGCCAATCTTGGCGCTCGGATCCACGATGAGCACCTGGACCTCCACGGCTTGCGCGTTGGCGGCCTCGATCGTTGCCGTATGCCAACCAGGTTCTAACCCATGTTCGTGAACGAGGATGTCAACGTACCCGTTGCTATTGGTCGTGCCCGCGACGGTCTTTTCACCAATAGTCACTGAAATGTCGTGGTTTCCCACCTGAATAGTAAGAAACTGCTGGTAGCCGCGTTCACCCCAGGAATCCTTCTTGCCTTCATCAGGATCGTGCATGAGTACGCGGCCAAAAACCCTTACTTGCTCGGTGGTGCCATACCCGGTATAGCCCACAATCTGGGGCTTCCATCCCCGCCGTAGAGAACGCTTCAAAGTAAAGGTGTTCAGCGAGCTTTCAGTTTTGCGCGCAATGTCAGATAAGGCCATGGCCTAAAGCTTACGGGAGCCTAAAGAACTTCGCCGCAGTCACCGACGAGGGTAAGCGACTGGGTGGCACGAGTGATGCAGACATAGAGATTCTGCAAACCCTGCGGGGAGGCGTCGACGATCCTCTGCGGATCGAGTACCACCACATGGTCAAACTCTAAGCCTTTGAAGCGTTCTGCCGTGGCGGCGTCAATAACTGCTGTGAGCCTGCCGTCCGCCTCCCTGTGTACACCAGGGGTGTAGCTGCCCTGCGCAAGTCGGCGCACCTGCACGCCATCACGGATGGCTGTAGCCGGGATAGCATCAGGGTTAATCATCTCTAATAATCCATTAGCCAGCTCAGTGATGGGCTGCGGGGTGCGATAGTTGACGGTGAGAAAATGGTGGCGGAAGCGCTGCGCGACGAACGGCTCCAGGGCCTCGCCCCAATCATCAACACCCGCCGGTGAGCCGGTCTGGGAAGTATCGCCCACCAAGGTCATCCACCGCGAAGGGCAACGACGAAAGAGCATTCGCCACTCCATGGGAGTTAATTCCTGGGCTTCGTCCACGATGATATGACCATACGCCCACGTATGGTCTTCGCGGGCGCGTTGGGCAGTGGTGCGCTTATCGCGTACCTCCTGACGGTGTGCCAAGGTCTCGGCGTCGATGACATCATGGGCAGAAAGAATTTCCGCTTCAAACATGTCATCGTCATTATCTGTGGACTCGGAAGAAGACAAGATATCTAGGGCGTCTTCCGCGTCTGCCACTTGTTCGCGCCACGCAGCATCATCGGCTGCCTTCTTTTCCTCAGGGTTGGGCAGGCCGATGAGGACGGCTAGCTCATCTAGGAGGGCGGCATCCGAATCTGTCCATGCTCGCCCTTGTTCTCGGTAGAGCGCCTCTTGAGTTTCGTCGTCGTACCCGCGGGCAGCAGAGGCAATGCGCTCAGGTGAGGAGAATAGGCCAGCAAGCACGTCGGTGGGGTGGAGCTCGGGCCAGAACTCATCGATCAATGCAGTAACGGCCGTATCTTCTGCAAGGTCATCGTGGAATTGATCGATATCGGCGCGCGAAAGGAGGTTCTTCCCGCCGAGCGGATCCGCCCCGACCTTTTCAGCCATCTGCAATGCAAGGTCTTCTACGAGGTGCTCAATAAAGGCACCGCGAGCCTCATTGTGCGGCTTTCGCGAGCGCCGGGCCCGGGTGCGGGCTCTTTTCACCATGTCGGGCGTAACGCTTAAGCTGAGTCCGTCAATTGCCAGCTCGCGTGGGGCGGCAGGAAGAAGCTGATAGTCCTTGACCGCGGTGGAGAGAATCTCCACCATGGCGGCGCTACCTTTGATTTCGCGAGCGACGAGGTCTTCCTCGTGCTCTGGTTCGATTCCGGGGAAGAGCCCGCCGATGGTTGATAGCACTACGCCAGTCTCGCCCAGTTCTGGCAGCACCCGTGAAATATAGTCCAAAAAGCTGCTATTAGGGCCCACGATGAGGACGCCCGTGGCAGAAAGTAGTTCGCGGTGGGTATAGAGCAGGTAAGCCACACGGTGCAGAGCAACAGCGGTCTTACCCGTACCTGGGCCGCCTTCTACTACCATGACGCCGCGGGTGTTATCGCGGATAATCTCGTCTTGCTCTCGCTGGATGGTCTCCACGATTGACGCCATGTGGCCGGTACGTGCCCGTTGCATGGCGTGGTAGAGCGCCGATTCGCTCGCGACTCCTGCTTCTTCTTCTCGCACACCGGGGCCGGAAAGAACCTCATCGTGTATTCCGGTGACGGTGCGTCCCTTGGTGCGAATTTGGCGACGGGTGTGGACGCCTTCCGGTTGGGCCGTGGTAGCGAGATAGAAAGGCCGCGCCATTGGGGCACGCCAATCTAAAAGCAGTGTGCGATAGTCATCTTCGCGTGCATCTAGTCCCATGCGGCCGATGTAGCGGCGGTCTAGGCCTTCGGGGGTGGGATTATCGCCGGGGGCGTCGATATCAATGCGGCCAAAGACCAAGCCCATTTGGGCCACATTGAGACGATCAAGCTTTGCCTGCAGCCCGTGGTATTCGGTTTCACGGCGCACCAAGGCATCCGCGTCCGGGGTGGAGGGATCTACGTCCGCCTGCACCTCATTGAGCCGTTCATTTGCAGCAGCCACCTCATCGTCAAGCCGGGAGAATAGGCCGTCCACATAATCTTGCTCCGTAGCGATGGCTTCGCGCTCCGAGGAACCTGCGGCCGCCGCGTGCTTTTGGGATGCTGAGTTCACGTGACTCCTTGGTGATTGGACGTTGATGGGGTGGAAGGTGCCGGGCACGCTGTCCGGCGAGGGGGAGAGATGAGTTTAGACCCTGCTGTGACAAAGAACAACGGCCCAGCATAAGGCTGGGCCGTTGAGTCATCGCCGAGATACTCGGCCGAGGAAGATGTGGCTACTTAGAGCGCTTTTCCAGCTTCTTGATAGCTGCCTCAATCTTCTTATTTGCCTCTTGCTGCAGCTTGTCAGCGTGCTTGGAGGCCTTCTTGCTTGCGCGCTTGGACTTGGCACCATCCAGCTTGGCGACGGCCTTATCGGCACGTGCCTGAGCCTTGGTAGCTGCCTTAACAGCACGGGTACGGGCGATGTCGCGATTAGCCTGTGCGGTCTCGAGCCAGTCACCTTTATTGTCTTCAACGTAAGTCTTGGCGTTGTCGACCGAGTCCTCAATGAAGGACTTGGCATTGCCCAGCAAGCCGCGGCCAGACTCCTGCCAATCGTCCTTGTTGTCCTCTACGTAGGTCTTGGCATCGTCAACATAGGACTTTGCAGTATCTAGCAGACCACGGCCGGTGGACTGCCAGTCATCCTTGTTGTCGTCTACATAAGCCTGTGCCTTGGCAGAGGTCTCGTTAATCCAGTCACCGGCCTTGGAAGACAGCTCGTTAGCACGGGCAGAGAGTTCTTCGCGCTTCTGCTCGGACTCAGACTTAGTAGGCAGCGCCTGCTGAATCTTCTTATTTGTGCGCTTGCCGGCCTTCTGTGCGCGCCAACGCAGGGAAGGCTTGCCCTCGGTGTCCTGGGTAGCGATAAACAGGGCGCCGAGCAAAGCGGTGTTGGTAACGAAACCGTTGCGGCGGGATTCCTTGTCTTCCTTGTTGTCTGCTGCCCAGAAGTTGTTCTTGCCAATCAGGTTAGGCAGGGTAGCGGCGGCCAGAACCGCAGCGGAAGTACGCGGTGCCTTGCCCAGAGCCAAGGTGGAGCCGGCGCCTACCTTAGCGCCGCCAATGGCGCGGGTAACTAGTTCAGGGTCATTAGGGATGTAGCCCTGGTACTCAGAAGGAACGGCCTTGCGCACGGTCTTGAGGAAACCCTCGGTTTCCTTCACGTGCTCGGACGCGTTGCGCAGGTTGTCTACGCCTTCCCATACAAATACGGATGCCAGCATGGGGCGGGCAAGCTTGCGAATCATAGTCCTTAAAGCTCCTTAGCTCGTTGTTCTAGACCTATCGTGTGCTAGACCATTGTACGCGGAAATTCGCCCTTGGATCACCAGCGGCGTTCCCACCAGTCACCAAGCTTGGGGCGCTCCTCGCCCAAGGTCGTGGACTTGCCGTGTCCCGGGCGCACGATCGTATTGTCGGGGAACTCATCAAAGATGCGCGCGGTGACGTCCTTATATAGGCGTACGAAGTCGCCCTCAGAGGTGGTCTTGCCCAAGCCGCCGGGGAAGAGGGAATCGCCTACGAAGAGGTTGGTGACGCCATCGATGCTTGCAACAAGTGCCGCCCCGCCTGGGGTGTGGCCGCGCAAGATAATGATGGGCAGCTGAAGACCCGCGAACTCGATGGAATCGCCCTCGCGCAGCTCTACGTCTACCTCAGCTGGGATGGCGGGGGAATCGAGGAAAGAGGCGTAGTGAGTAGCGCCAGTTTCGGACAAAATCTCCTCGAGTGCGCGCACGTGGTCCCAGTGGCGGTGGGTAGTAAGCACCGCGGTGATTTTCACTCCGGCCTTGCGGGCCATGTCGAGGATTGCGGGGGCGTCATCGGCGGCGTCGACAAGCAAGCCCTCTTCGCCCGCCTGTAGGAGGTAGCAGTTATTGTCCATCTCGGAGACGGAAATTTGATGTAGCTGAAGCTCGTTAGTCATGTGTCCTAGCCTACGGGTACATTCGAGGGAAGATTGCAATCCCTAGTACTGGAGGTCTGAGCACAGTGGCTGATCGTTTGGTGGTGCGCGGTGCCCGCGAGCACAACCTCAAGGGCGTGGATATCGATATCCCCCGCGATAAAATGGTTGTTTTTACCGGCCTATCCGGCTCCGGTAAATCTTCGCTGGCCTTTGACACCATCTTCGCTGAAGGCCAGCGCCGCTACGTGGAATCCTTGAGCTCTTATGCCCGCATGTTCTTAGGGCAGATGGACAAGCCCAACGTGGAATTTATTGATGGCCTGTCACCCGCAGTGTCCATTGATCAAAAATCCACCAACCATAATCCACGCTCTACGGTTGGCACGATCACGGAGATCTACGACTACCTGCGCTTGCTATTTTCCCGTGCTGGTACGCCGCACTGCCCAAAGTGCGATGCGGTAATTGAGCGCCAAACGCCGCAGCAGATTGTGGATGCGGTGCTGGATCTGGAAGAAAAGCTGAAGTTCCAGGTGCTTGCACCGGTAGTGCGTAAGCGCAAGGGCGAGTTTGTGGATCTTTTTCAGGATCTTTCAGCGCAGGGTTATTCCCGCGTGCGAGTGGATGGAGAGACCCATCAGCTCAGCGATCCTCCCAAGCTCAAGAAGCAGATTAAGCACAATATTGAGGTAGTGGTTGACCGCCTGCAGGTGAAGGCCTCGCAGAAGCAACGCTTAACGGATTCGGTGGAAACGGCCCTGCGCTTGGCCGATGGACTGGTCACCATCGAGTTCGTGGATAGGGAAGAGCTCACCCACACGTACTCGGAGAAGGCCGCCTGCCCTAATGGTCACACGCTGACCATTGAAGAGTATGAGCCCCGGGCCTTTTCCTTCAACGCCCCGTTCGGTTCTTGCCCAGTGTGCGATGGTTTGGGTACCAAGCTGGAAGTAGATGTTGACCTGCTTATTCCGGACCCAGATGCCCCGGCGGTTGATGCAATTCAGCCGTGGCACTCCTCTCCCAACTCCCGCTACTTTGTCAAGCTAGTGGAGGGTCTGGGTAAGGCAATGGGCTTTGACCCTAAGACCCCAGTGAGCGAATTGACCAAGGAGCAGCGCCACGCGCTCATCTATGGCACGGACGAGGAGGTGCAGGTTCGCTACAAGAACCGCTATGGGCGCCAACGCAATTGGACCGCGCCGTTTGAGGGCGCGACCGGTTTCATTCACCGCAAACTGGAAACGACCGATTCTCAGTCCCAAAAGGACCGCCTGCTGCAATACACCCGCCGCGTGCCGTGCAGCACCTGTAAGGGCACGCGCCTGAAGCCGGAGATCCTGGCCGTCCGCTTGGCTTCTACTACTCACGGTGAGCAGTCCATTGCGGGGCTGTGTGCGCTTTCGATTGAAGATGCCTCTGAATTCCTGGACTCTTTGGTGCTGGGCCACCGCGAGGAAATCATTGCCGGTGCGGTACTCAAGGAAACCCAGGCTCGGTTGCGCTTCCTTCTGGACGTCGGTCTGAATTACCTGACCCTGGATCGCGGTGCGTCCACGCTTTCGGGCGGCGAGGCGCAGCGCATTCGCCTAGCCACGCAGATTGGTTCCGGATTGGCCGGCGTTCTGTACGTGCTCGATGAGCCTTCCATTGGGTTGCACCAACGCGATAACCAGCGCCTTATTAAGACCCTGCAGCGTTTGCGCGATATTGGCAATACCCTCATCGTGGTCGAGCATGATGAAGACACCATTCGGGAGTCCGATTGGCTCGTCGATGTGGGCCCGCGTGCCGGTGAATATGGTGGCGAGGTGGTCTACCAGGGCGAACCGGCGGGAATTGAAAAGGTAGAGGAGTCCCTGACTGGCCAGTATCTATCTGGCAAAAAGGTGCTCGCCGTCCCGGATCACCGCCGCGAGATCGACAAGGAACGCACCCTGAAAGTCGTAGGCGCGCGCGAGAATAACCTCAAGGGCATAAACGTCGAAATCCCGCTGGGAGTGCTGGCGTGCATTACCGGCGTTTCCGGCTCGGGTAAATCTACCGTGGTCAATGAGATTTTGGCCAAGACTTTGGCCAACAAACTCAATCGTGCCCGCCAGGTCCCCGGCCGCGCCAAGCGCGTCGAGGGCGTGGAGCACCTAGATAAGCTGGTCCAGGTAGACCAGAGCCCGATTGGCCGTACCCCGCGCTCCAACCCAGCGACCTACACTGGCGTCTTTGACAAGATCCGAAACCTTTTTGCCGAAACCCAGGAGGCTAAGGTTCGCGGCTACAAGGCCGGCCGCTTCTCCTTCAACGTCAAGGGTGGACGCTGCGAGGCATGTCAAGGCGATGGCACCATCAAGATCGAGATGAACTTCCTGCCGGACGTGTATGTCCCATGTGAGGTGTGTGAGGGCGCTCGCTATAACCGCGAGACCCTGGAGGTGCACTACAAGGGAAAGAACATCGCTGAGGTTCTTGACATGCCAATTTCCGAGGCAGCGGACTTCTTCGAGCCCATCAACTCGATTCACCGCTACCTTGCCACGCTTGTCGACGTCGGCTTGGGCTACGTTCGCCTCGGCCAAGCCGCTACCACGCTGTCGGGCGGTGAGGCGCAACGCGTTAAGCTCGCTTCGGAACTGCAAAAGCGCACCAACGGTAGGACCATTTACATCTTGGACGAGCCGACCACTGGTCTGCACTTTGAGGACATCCGCAAGCTGATGTTGGTTATCCAAGGCCTCGTTGACAAGGGCAATTCGGTGCTCATCATTGAGCACAACCTCGATGTCATCAAGGCTGCGGACTGGATAGTGGATATGGGGCCGGAAGGCGGCGCCGGCGGCGGCACCGTAGTCGCGCAGGGCACCCCGGAAGATGTTGCGCAGGTGGAAGGCTCCTATACCGGAAGGTACCTAAAGGACATGTTGAAGTAGGGACACTGTGAATAGTTGCCGCCTCGGCGTTAGCCTGCTGGCAGCGCTCGCTCTGTTTACGGTGAGCGCTTGCTCTGGTGATCCTGAGTCCGAGAACGTCTCAGCACCCGCGACGTCCTCTCCAGCGCCCGACCCAGACTTAGTGCGCACTCAGCTTGATCGTGCAGTAGACAAGACCGCAAGGAAGTACCACGCCAAGGTTGGGGTCGCTATTTCGGCCGGCGATGACACCATTGCTGTGGGCGATAAGGGCAAGGGCCCTGTCTGGTCCACCATTAAGGTGCCAATCGCCATCGCGGCGCTGAAAGACGGCGCGGATAAAAGCCTGGTTGACTTGGCAATCAAGGAATCCGATAACGATGCCGCCTACTCCTTGTGGTCCCAGGTGCAATGGCGCGAAGGCTCCGCCGATAAGGCAGTCGAGGAATTGCTCGAAGACTATGGATCGCACGCGGATATCCATGACACCGCCTTCGGCTACTCCACGTGGTCATTGAAAGACCAAGCAGTCTTCGGTGCTGAATTGCCCTGCATTGAGGAGGCGGGCTACGTCCACAAGGTGCTCAAGGACATCGTGTCCTGGCAGAAAATTGGCCTGTCGAAAGAGAAGCGAACCCGCGCCAAGAGCGGCTGGGGCTTGGACGAGGACGACGATCAGTACACCTACCGCCAATTTGGCGTTCACGAGGTTACTGGAAGGCGCGTCGGCGTCGCGCTATCTGTGGTTACCGATGGCGAAGACTATGCCAAAGCCGAACCAGCGGTAAAGTATCTCGCCCATGAGTTAGTGGACATCGTTGATAAAGGGGTAGAGAAGGGCAACATTGAACCAGCTGCTCAATGCAAGGACAGCTAAGCGAGTTGCGATTTGGTGGAAAGGGTAGAAGCTGCTATCCTCAAAGCCACTACCGCCCATGACGCCTTTTCGAGGTTCGTGGGTCACAAGCGGAGTTTCTCCCACCCGATGCCGCGAACATGGTTCGTAGGATAAAGGTAAAGGTAACCAAGCACTCGTGCTTGGCACTGTGAGAACTCCCGGCTGTCTTTGACAGACCGGGTTTGATTCGTTTGTGGTCCCGGTAGGTGAACTACTTACTCATACACCCCCTAATCGAGGAGAACCACAATCAGCGCTGAAGCTCGCATCAATGAGCGTATCCGAGTACCCGAGGTCCGTTTGGTAGGCCCCGGTGGTGAACAGGTGGGCATCGTCCGTACCGATGATGCTCGCAAGCTTGCATACGAGGCTGACCTTGACTTGGTTGAGGTAGCCCCGAAGGCAAAGCCCCCAGTGGCCAAGATCATGGACTACGGCAAGTTCAAGTACGAGCAGGCTCAGAAGGCTCGCGAAGCCCGTAAGAACCAGCAGCAGACCGTGGTTAAGGAACAGAAGTTCCGCCCGAAGATCGATGATCACGATTATGAGACCAAGAAGGGTAACGTAGTTCGCTTCCTCGAGAAGGGATCCAAGGTCAAGGTGACCATCATGTTCCGTGGTCGTGAGCAATCGCGTCCGGAGCTGGGTTTCCGCCTCTTGGAGCGTTTGGCCGATGACGTCGCTGAAGTTGGCGTTGTTGAGTCCCGCCCCAAGCAGGATGGTCGCAATATGACCATGGTCTTGGGTCCGGTTCGCAAGGGCAAGAAGTAGACCAGATTCCACGTAGGATTTAAGGACTTAATACTCATGAAGCAGAAGACCCACAAGGGCACCGCAAAGCGTATCAAGGTGACCGGTTCCGGCAAGCTGCGCCGTGAGCAGGCTGGCCGCCGCCACCTGCTGGAGGGCAAGCCGTCCAAGCGTACCCGTCGTCTGAAGGGCACCGAGGCAGTCGCACAGCCTGACACCAAGCGCGTAAAGCGCCTGCTCGGCCGCGCATAATAGCGCCGAATCAACCCACATCCGCCATCACAATTCGAATTAAGGAAGTATCACTGTGGCACGAGTAAAGCGCTCAGTTAACGCAAAGAAGAAGCGTCGCGCGATTTTGAAGTCCGCTAAGGGCTACCGCGGCCAGCGTTCCCGCCTGTACCGTAAGGCGAAGGAGCAGTGGCTGCACTCCATGACTTACGCTTACCGCGATCGTCGCGCCCGTAAGTCTGAGTTCCGTAAGCTGTGGATCCAGCGCATCAACGCTGCTGCCCGCATGAACGACATCACCTACAACCGTCTCATCCACGGCCTGCGCCTGGCTGAGATCGAGGTTGACCGCAAGATCCTGGCTGAGCTTGCTGTCAATGACTTCGAGGCATTCTCCGCACTGTGCGAGGCTGCTAAGGCCGCTCTGCCTGAGGACGTCAACGCTCCTAAGGCTGCCTAGTTACTAGGAATACAACGCCCGCTTCTCCGGTTTATGTGCCGAGTGAAGCGGGCTTTGTTCGTTTTACACTCTATCTGTCTAGTGAGCTCGGTCTCGCATGCTACATTGAGTCCAGACCACGAGTGACCCCGAGACCGAGGAGCAGATTCCCTGTGACAAACCCAAATGGTGGCTACCAACCAGAAAACGGCGAGTATTCTGGCCACTCCTATGACAGCAACCAGGGCCAGCAGTACAACCCCTATAACCAGCAAGCCGGTTACCAGCCGCAGTACGACCAAGGCTATGCACCACAACCGAATATGGGTTCCTATCCAGTGCAGCAGCAGTATGTGGCGCAAGGACAGCAAAAGTCTTGGATCGCGACTTTGCTTCTGTGCTTCTTCTTGGGCTCCTTTGGCGCGCATAACTTCTATACCGGCCGCACGACCTTCGGCGTAGCGCAGCTGGTGCTTAATATCCTGGGCTGGGCTACTTTCTGGTTCTTGCTCGGATTCGCGTTTTGGGCCATCGTCGGAATCTGGGTCTTCATTGAGTTCATTATGATCATTGCCGGCGCCGGTGATTACGATAAGGACGCCCGCGGCGTGCCACTAGCTAAGTAGCACTCAGCATTGTGGTCCTGTTGCCAAACCGGCAACAGGACTTTTTATTTTGCCTACGCAGCTGGGGCTGAGTCTGGGGCTAGGCAACTAGTAGGTAGGGTAGGAGCCATGAATTTGGATTTTGACTCTGCCTTTACTGAACGCACTCCGCGCATTGTTAATGCAGCCAAGCTGCACCGCGCTGCGAACCGGAAGAAGGCGAAGCAATTCCTGATTGAGGGAGAAAACGCCGTAGATGCCGCGGTGTCTACTGGCGCTGCTGTCGATGTTTTCGTCACTGAAAAGGCCGCAGAACGCTTCGGTGACATTATTACCGCCTGTGGATACATGGGAGTGTACGTACATCCCATCACCGATAAAGCGGCTAAGCATCTATCTGATACCGCCACCACCACGGGGCTTTTCGCGCTATGTAAGCCAGTGCTGTGGTCCGCGGGCAAAATCCTTAACGGCAAACCAAGCTTGGTTTCTGTTCCCGTGCTCACTTCGGAGCCGGGCAATGCAGGCACGTTGATTAGAACTTCCGACGCCATGGGCGCAGATGGAGTAATTTTTGCGGGCGAGACGGTCGACCCACTCAGCTGCAAGGTAGCGCGCGCCTCAGCCGGCTCGCTATTTCATGTCCCTGTAGCGCGAGACCCGAATATTAAGGACGTCTTGGGGCAGCTGCGTAAGTCGGGCATGCAGATTGTGGCAACGGCCGCTGATGGCGAGGTAGACCTTGCCGAGGCAGATTTATCTCAGCCAACGGCGTGGCTTTTTGGCAACGAGGCACATGGGCTCGGCGAACTGCTGGAAGAGGCTGACATGCGGGTGCGTATTCCGCTACGTGGGCGCGCAGAGTCACTCAACCTAGCGACCGCGGCGAGTATCTGTCTTTATGAGTCAGCAAAAGCCCAAGAGCACAGCTAACCAGATCCCCGAATGAAAAGGGGGTCCCTGGGGCGGTCGGACTAGCCGGGACAGAGTAAGATTGCACGCGTTAGTTTTCGCGCGAGAAGAAGGTACGAAGTACGTGTCCGATACACCGCAGATCGAATTGACCGAAGAGGCTCTTGGGGCCGCGGCCGATAAGGCTATCGCAGCCTTCAACGCAGCCGAAACGCTCGATGAGCTGGCTGCAGCCCGCCGCGAGCACCTAGGAGATGGCGGCTATATTCCGCAGGCGCGCCAGTCATTGGGACAGCTGCCCAAGGATCAGCGCAAGAGCGCTGGCAAGGCTGTCAACATGGCCCGCGGCAAGATGGAAAAGCGCTTTGCCCAGGTTAAGGATGTCTTGGAGCAAAAGGCTCGCGAGGAGCAGTTGCGAGCAGAGACCGTTGACGTCACCATTCCCACCACCCGCACCCAGACTGGTGCCCTTCACCCAATTACCGCACTCTCTGAGCGCATTGCGGATATTTTCGTCGGTATGGGCTGGGAAATCGCGGATGGCCCCGAGGTTGAAGCGGAGTACTTCAACTTCGACGCTTTGAACTTTAAGCCGGATCACCCAGCACGTACCCTGCAGGATACGTTCCACGTCTCCGGCGAGGGCTCTAAGCAGGTGCTACGCACGCACACCTCTCCGGTCCAGGTGCGCACCATGCTGGAGCGCGATGTGCCGCTGTATATCGCTTGCCCAGGCCGCGTATTCCGCACCGATGAGCTGGATGCCACCCACACCCCGGTTTTCCACCAGGTAGAAGGTTTGGCCGTGGATAAGGGCCTGACCATGGCTCACCTGCGCGGCACCCTGGAGCACTTGGCCAAGGTCCTGTTCGGTCCGGAGACCACGACGCGCATGCGAGTGAATTACTTCCCGTTCACCGAGCCTTCTGCCGAGGTTGATGTGTGGTTCCCCAATAAGAAGGGCGGCGCCGGTTGGATCGAGTGGGGCGGCTGCGGCATGGTGAACCCCAATGTGCTGCGCGCCGTAGGCGTTGACCCAGAGGAATACACGGGCTTTGCCTTCGGCATGGGCCTCGAGCGCACGCTGCAGTTCCGCAATGGCTTGACCGATATGCGTGACATGGTCGAAGGCGATGTCCGCTTCACCCTGCCGTTTGGCGTACAGGCCTAAAACCCAGAAAGGATAGACACACAAATGCTTATTTCCCAAGACTGGGTCACCCGCATCCTGGGCGCTAAGAACCCTGGTTGGAACGTTTCCGCTGCCGATATGGACTCCGGATTCGTGCGCGTCGGTTTTGAAACCGAGGGCTATGCTGCCGTTCCGGAGAGCACCGGTCCGCTGGTCATCGGCCAGGTGGTAGAGATCGAGGAACTTACGCAGTTCAAAAAGCCCATCCGCTACTGCCAGGTAAATGTAGGCCAGGCTAATGGCACGGGCGAGCTGCAGGGCATCATTTGCGGTGCTCGTAATTTCCGTTTGAATGACTATGTCGTTGTGGCGCTTCCGGGCTCTGAGCTTCCTGGCGGCTTCAAGATTGCGGCGCGCGAGACCTACGACCACATCTCCAATGGCATGCTGTGCTCCGGTGCTGAGCTCGGTTTGGGCGCACAGGCTAACGGCATCATCGTCTTGGGCGATGACGTCGCCGATAAGGTAGGCGAGGATGCTCGCCCGATTATTGGGCTGCACGATACCGATTTTGACGTCAACATCACCCCGGATCGCGGCTACGCCCTGTCCGCGCGCGGTTTGAGCCGTGAGATCGCTTCGGCTTTCGACCTGGACTTTGCCGATATTGCCGAGGATCCGTCAGTCGCTGGCATTGATACCTCTGCTGTTCCGGCGGCGCAGGGCTCGCTTATCGACGTCACTCTCAACCCCGAGACCAAGGCACAGCGTTTCGGCCTTCGCAAGGTCTCCGGCATCGACCCGGAGGCACGCACCCCGTTCTGGCTAGAACGCGAGCTTATGCTCTGCGGTCAGCGCAGCGTAAACCTGCCCACGGACATTACTAACTACGTGATGCTGCTTTTGGGCGCCCCAATGCATGCCTTTGACGCCAACGTTATCCAAGGAAATCTCGTTGTCCGCAATGCCGACGAAGGCGAGAAGTTTGAGACCTTGGATCACGTAAAGCGTGAGCTTTCTGCAGAAGATGTGGTCATCTGCGATGACAACGGCATCCAGTCGCTGGCCGGTGTCATGGGCGGTACTACCTCCGAAATCTCGGCGGAGACCACTGATGTTGTCTTCGAATCCGCTATCTGGGATCCGATTACCGTGGCGCGCACCTCCCGCCGCCATAAGTTGTCGTCTGAGTCCTCCCGCCGCTTCGAGCGCGGCGTGGACCCTGCGATTGTCGAGGTCGCTCTAGACACCGCATGTGCGCTCTTGCAGCAGCTGGCGGGCGGCACCATTGAGGAAGGTCGGACGCTTATCGGGGACGTCGCCAAGCGCGAGCCCATTGCCCTGCGCACCGCAAAGGCTAGCGAGTATGCCGGCGTTGACTATTCCCGTGAGACTGTTATTTCCCGCCTCGAGGAAGTCGGCTGCACTGTTGCCGATGAGGGTGAAATGCTGCAGGTAACGCCCGCTACGTGGCGCACCGATATCTCCATGGATGTAGACCTCATTGAGGAGGTCCTACGTCTAGAGGGCTTGGAGGACATTCCTACCGTCCTGCCTACTCCCGCATGCGGTCGCGGCTTAACCCCAGCGCAGAAGCGTCGCCGCGCAATTGGTCACGGACTGGCCTATGCCGGTTATGCAGAGGTATTGCCGGCCCCGTTCGTGGCGAACGACACCTTTGATGTGTGGGGCTTGGACAAGGATGATGCTCGCCGCCGCACCGTAGAGGTGCAAAATCCGCTTGAGGCGGATAAGGCCATCTTGTCCACGACTCTGCTTCCGAACATGCTGGAGGCCATCGGCCGCAATGTTGCGCGTGGCCGCAGCGACCTCGCCCTATATGGGCTGCAGCAGGTGGCATTCAAGCGCGCCGAGGCATCGCCCATGCCCTCTGTAGAGCAGCGACCTTCTGAACAGGTTGTTTCCGAACTTCTAGATACCCTTCCTGAGCAGCCGCTGCACGTTGCTACGGTGGCCACCGGCAATATCGAGCATGAGGGCCCGTGGGGCGAAGGACGCGCATATAGCTACGCCGACGCCATCGAGTCTGCCCGCCAGGTCGCTCGCGCCGCCGGTGTGAATATCGAGCTGGAGGCCGCGCACGTTCTTCCCTGGCACCCAGGCCGCTGCGCTGCCGTGAAGGTGGCAGGTACTGACGTGGTTCTGGGCCATGCCGGTGAGCTTCACCCGCAGGTTCTGGAAGCGCTGAACCTGCCGGCGCGTACCTGCGCTATGGAACTGGACGTTACCGCTATGCCATTGGAAGAGAAGTTCCCTGCGCCGGTACTGTCCTCCTTCCCAGCGTTGCACCAGGACATCGCGCTCGTGGTGGATGAAGACGTCCCAGCAGAGCGCGTGCGCGCCACCGTGGAAGAGGGAGCGGGCGAGCTTATCGAGTCCGTCGAGCTTTTCGACATTTTCCGTGGCGAGCAGTTGGGCAAGGGCAAGAAGTCCCTGGCCTTCCAGCTGCTGTTCCGCGCAGCGGATCGCACGTTGACCGATGAGGAAGTCAACGAGCACCGCACGGCGGCAGCGGAGCTGGCTAAGCAGCGCTTGGGCGCAGAGATGCGCGCATAGCTTTCCCCATAAAGGGGCGGTGAGATTTGCCTCACCGCCCCTTTTTTCATACATTTTTTCATTTCTGGTGATGCATTAACCAGGGAATATCTCCATTTGGCGTGAATAACATACGGCCGAGTGTATTTATTGCTATAGTCGCCCCTATGACGATTTCAGTAGCAATAGCAGGCGCCACCGGATACGCAGGAAGCGAGATCCTGCGCCTGCTGCTATCTCACCCGGCCTATCTTTGCGGCCGCCTGCGCATTGGCGCGCTCACAGCGCATTCCACCGCCGGGAAGACGGTAGGTGAGCTCATGCCACACCTGCCTCAGTTGGCGGGGCGCGTTATTGAAGAGACTTCCGCTGAGAATCTTCGCGGGCACGACATCGTCTTCTTGGGTCTGCCGCACGGGCACTCTGCTGACATCGCCCAACATCTGGGCCAGCAGACCACCGTGATCGATTGTGCAGCCGATTTTCGCCTTCGTAGCAAGTCCGACTGGAATGCCTTCTACGGCGGCCACTATGCCGGAAGTTGGACCTATGGAATTCCGGAGGTGCCTGGCAATAGGGAAGCGCTGCGCCGCACCAACCGGGTGGCAGTACCGGGATGTTTCCCCACAGCGTTCACCCTTGGAGTTCTGCCGGCCGTGGCGCACGAGCTCGTTGAGCCGAACCTTTCGGTCATCGCCATCACCGGCGTCTCTGGGGCTGGGAAGAAAGCTTCTGTAGTACAACTTGGCGTAGAGACCATGGGAAACCTCAAAGCATATAAACCCGGCGGGACGCACCGACACACCCCAGAGATCCTGCAAAACCTCCAGCTTTTTGCCAAGGAGAAGCTCTCGGTTAGCTTCACGCCGGTTCTCGCGCCCTTACCCCGTGGGATTTTGGCTACGACGACGGCGGGGCTTAAAGGGGGTGTCGGCAAGCGTGAAGTGGAGACAGCATTCCGCGACTTTTATGCCCAAGAGACCTTTTGCCACGTCCTTCCTGCCGGGCAGCAACCAGAAACCCAGAACGTCGTGGGCACGAACATGGTCCATATCCAAGCGCATGTGGACGAACGCGCCCGACGGCTCGTTGTCACATCGGCGCTAGACAACCTGTGCAAGGGAACGGCGGGCGCCGCGTTGCAATGCATGAACCTGGCACTTGGCTGGGATGAAACCTTGGGCCTGCCGCAAGCGGCCGTGGCCCCATAACACTAGGAGAATACAATGAGTACAGCTGGGATTACCGGCCCCGCCGGCTTTAGCGCCGGTGCCACTACAGCGGGGATTAAGCCCTCCGGCACACCCGATATGGCCTTGGTGGTCAATAACGGTCCGCGCTTCGACGCGGCGGCAATCTTTACCCGCAACCGCGTGGTGGCCTCGCCGGTGAAACTCTCCCGCAAGGCGATCAGCGATGGTCAATTGGCTGCGGTCATCTTCAATTCTGGAAACGCCAATGCGTGCAATGGTGCGCAGGGGGACAAGGACGCCTCCGCGCTGGTAGCTGAGGTTGCTCACTCCCTGCATCTTCCCGAGGGAGACATTGCCGCCTGTTCGACGGGACTTATCGGTGAGCCCATGCCTATGCAGAAGGTGTTGGCTGGTGCGGCCGAGGTAGTGAAGGGCCTTGGCACGAGTGCGGAACACGCCCACGCGGCAGCCGCAGCCATTATGACCACCGATACCGTGACCAAGGAAGCCACCTATGCCGCGGACGGCTGGTCGGTAGGGGCCATGGGCAAGGGAGTAGGCATGATGGCTCCTTCTCTCGCAACAATGCTGGTATGCCTTACTACCGACGCCGACGCGAGTGCTCCCGCACTCCACAGCGCCCTAGACAAGGCTGCGGCCAAGCGTTGTTTTAGCGGAACCAGTGGCTAAGCAGGCCGTGCGCGACGGGCTTGCACAGGGGCTCATCCTCAACGCGCCCAGTGAGAATGTTCTCCGCCTCACCCCACCCTTGGTTATTTCCCACGACGAACTAGACACAGCACTGACAACATTCCGGACGATAATGGAGGAACTGGCATGAGCCTGCGACACTTTCTGGCTGACGACGATCTCAGCCCACAAGAACAAGCAACCATTTTGGACCTAGCTGAAAAGCTCAAGAAGGATCCCTTTGCGGAGCGCCCACTGGAGGGGCCTAAGTCCGTGGCGGTGCTCTTTGATAAAACGTCTACGCGGACCCGCTTTTCCTTTGAAACCGCAGTAGCGAATATGGGCGGCAAGGCCATTACCGTCGATACCTCTACCACTCAGATGGGCAAAGGGGAGTCCTACCAAGACACGGCCGCGGTGCTTTCGCGATACGTGGAGGCAATCGTGTGGCGCACCTTTGACCATGACAACCTTCTCCGGATGGCGGAGACTACTACCGTTCCTCTGGTCAATGCGCTTTCCGACGACCTGCATCCCTGCCAGATTTTGGCTGACCTGCTGACCTGTCGTGAGAATTTGGGTGACCTCAAGGGTAAAAAGGCCGTCTACTTGGGCGATGGCGATAATAATATGGCTAACTCCTACATGATTGGATTCGCTACGGCCGGCATGGATGTCTCAATTATCGCGCCCGAAGGATTCCAGCCGCGCCAGGAATTCGTTGACCGTGCGCGTCAGCGGGGCAATATCACCATTACTGATGATGTCAATGAAGTAGAAGGCGCAGACGTCGTGATTACGGATACCTGGGTTTCTATGGGACAGGAAAATGATGGTCGTGATAGGCGCACGCCGTTCCTGCCTTATCAGGTTGATTCGACCATAATGAGCAAAGCACATAAGGATGCAATATTCTTACATTGTTTGCCGGCGTACCGTGGAAACGAGGTCACGACTGAGGTGATCGATGGTCCGCAGTCGCGAGTCTTCGATGAAGCGGAAAATCGCCTGCATGCGCAGAAGGCGCTTCTCGTCTGGTTGCTCGAAATAAATAAGGAGATCAACTAAGTAATGAACACCCCGACCACCCGCAATGCTCGGCAGGCCAAGATTCTAGAGATTTTGGACCGCAATCGCGTCACCAGCCAGGTGCAGCTATCCGAGCTGCTTCTCGCAGACGGCATTGACATCACGCAGGCCACTTTGTCCCGTGACTTGGATGAGTTGGGAGCGAAGAAGGTAAAGCGTGATGGTGGCCGTTCCTATTACATGGTCGGAGGTGAGCTGGAGCAATTTGAAGATCAGGTGGGAGGGCCCCGCGAAAAGCTGCGACGCATGCTCGATGAATTGGTGGTATCCCATGATTCTTCCGGCAATATTGCGATGCTGCGCACGCCAGCTGGCGCGGCCCAGTACCTGGCTAGTTTTATTGACAGGGTAGGGCTGCACGATGTCATTGGTTGTATCGCCGGTGATGACACCATTTTCGTCTTGGCGCGCGAGGGTGTCACAGGCGCAGATTTGGCCGTGACGCTTACCACGCGGAATCTTTAGACGGTGGGAGTGGAAATTCTTACCACCGTCGTATATTATGTACTTAAATGAATTGTTTCCAATGGATCGAGGAGATTTACCATGTCCGCACGCGTAGTCTTGGCCTACTCCGGTGGCCTTGATACTTCTGTTGCTATTCCGTATCTGGCAAAAATGACCGGCGGCGATGTTGTTGCCGTTTCCCTGGATTTGGGTCAAGGTGGCGAGGATATGGAATCGGTGCGCCAGCGTGCTCTTGACTGCGGTGCCGTAGAGTCCATCGTTATCGATGCCAAGGATGAGTTCGCAGAGGAATACTGCGTTCCCACCATTCAGGCAAACGGCATGTATATGAAGCAGTACCCGCTGGTATCGGCCATTTCCCGTCCGCTCATTACCAAGCACCTTGTTAAGGCTGCCCAGGAATTTGGCGGCACCCACGTCTCCCACGGCTGCACCGGCAAGGGTAATGACCAGGTACGCTTCGAGGTTTCCTTCCGTGCCCAAGATCCTTCCCTCGAAATCATCGCCCCTGCACGCGACTATGCCTGGACCCGCGATAAGGCCATCGCCTTCGCGGAAGAGATCAACCTGCCGATCGAGCAATCCGCTTCCTCGCCATTTTCTATCGACCAGAATCTGTGGGGCCGCGCCGTCGAAACTGGATTCCTAGAGGATCTGTGGAACCCGCCAACAAAGGATCTCTACGCCTATACCGAGGACCCGAGCCTGGGTAATGCCCCGGATGAAATCATCATCTCCTTTGAGAAGGGCATCCCGGTGGCAGTCGATGGCCAGAAGATGTCCCCGCTGCAGATTATTGAAGAGGTCAACCGCCGCGCTGGTGCGCAGGGCATTGGCCGTCTGGATATGGTGGAGGACCGCTTGGTAGGCATTAAGTCCCGTGAGGTCTATGAGGCTCCGGGCGCCATGGTTCTCATCCAGGCCCACGAGGCGCTAGAGGATGTCACTGTGGAGCGCGAGTTGGCTCGCTACAAGCGCCTCACCGATGCTCGATGGTCCGAGGAGGTCTACGACGGCCTCTGGCATTCGCCGCTGAAGCGTTCCCTGGACGCTTTCATTGCGGAATCTCAGGAAAACGTCACCGGCGATATTCGCCTAAGCATGCACGCCGGCACTGCCACGGTGACCGGGCGCCGTTCTAGCCAGTCGCTGTACTCCTTCGACTTGGCCACCTATGACACCGGCGATTCCTTCGACCAAACTGCCGCAAAGGGCTTTGTGCAGCTGCATGGCCTGTCTACCCAGATTTCCAATCAGCGCGACCGCGATGGCGGTTTTCCAACCAGCGCCCAGAAGTAGAAGCATATGGAACCACATAAGACTAATGAGGGTGCCCTGTGGGGCGGCCGCTTTTCCGGCGGACCCTCCGAGGCAATGTTTGCCCTCTCTGTATCCACCCACTTTGACTGGGTCCTCGCGCCTTATGACGTATTAGCCTCCAAGGCGCATGCCAAAGTGCTGCACAAGGCAGGCTTGCTATCCGACGCCGACCTGGAAACCATGCTCGCCGGTCTCGCCGAGCTAGGGGAGAAGGTGGACTCTGGCGAATTCCGCCCGGCGCCGACAGATGAGGACGTCCACGGTGCGATGGAACGCGGGCTCATTGAGATTGTCGGGACGGAAGTAGGCGGCCGCCTGCGTGCTGGCCGCTCGCGTAATGACCAGGTAGCGACGCTGTTTCGCATGTGGGTACGCGATGCCATTCGTGATACCGCCGCCCAGGTGAGTGACTTGGTGGATGCCTTGGCTGATCAAGCCGCATCCCATCCCGATGCCATCATGCCGGGTAAGACTCACTCGCAAGCAGCGCAGCCAATTCTGCTAGCGCACGAACTTTTGGGCCATGCGCAGCCGCTTCTGCGCGATATCGAGCGCCTGCAAGATTTGGACAAGCGCCTAGCCGTGTCTCCCTATGGCTCTGGCGCGCTTGCTGGTTCATCTTTGCAGCTCGATCCAGAGGCCATTGCAGAAGAGCTAGGGTTCGACTCCGCTGCTGAAAACTCCTTGGACGGCACTGCGGCTCGTGACTTCGCCTCCGAGACTGCCTTCGTTTTGGCGCAGATCGCGGTGGATATGTCCCGCCTTTCGGAAGAAATCATCTATTGGTGCACACCGGAATACGGCTATGTCACGCTTGATGATGCTTGGTCGACGGGTTCGTCCATCATGCCCCAGAAGAAGAATCCAGACGTTCCGGAACTTACCCGCGGCAAGACTGGCCGCCTTATTGGCAATCTCACAGGGCTTTTGTCCACGCTGAAGGCTCAGCCGCTGGCCTATAATCGCGACCTGCAGGAAGACAAGGAGCCTATCGTTGACTCGGTCGCGCAGCTAAACCTGCTGCTGCCGGCGATGACCGGTCTTGTATCGACGCTGACCTTCCATGAGGACCGCATGCGCGAGTTGGCTCCGCGCGGGTTTACGCTGGCTACCGATTTGGCCGAATGGATGGTCCGCCAAGGAGTTCCCTTCCGTGAAGCGCACGAAGCCTCCGGCGCATGCGTACGGATTGCTGAGGAACGTGGGGTGGACCTAATCGACCTCAGCGACGAGGACCTAGCGGGCGTCGACAAGCGGCTAAAGCCAAGCGTCCGTGAAGTGCTCACCATCGATGGAGCAGTGGCTTCTCGTGACACCAAGGGTGGCACGGCCGGCGCTCGAGTGGCTGAGCAACGGGAAAAGGTACGGGAACGGGCCGCTGCGGCCCGCACGTGGGCGCAGACGCCACTGCGCTAATGAGTTCTTTCCCTGAAACCGCATGGTCTATGGCCATGCGGTCCTTTTATGCCTAGATGCGGGGGTAGGGGATTAGCCCCTATTCCCAACCCTCCAACTGCATTGTTGAACACAATGGGGGTGCCGGTGACATGGGTTACAGTGTGGTGCGGTACTATCCTGGCAGAGAATGTGACCTAACAGACGCATTCCCGTCAATGAAAGGACGATCTCTCCCATGACAGTAAATTCGCCGCCGCCCACAACGGGGCCGCACGAGAACGAGAAGGCGGTCTACGCTTCGGAAGACCACGGCCTGCAAAAGGGGATGGGCAATCGCCAGCTCCAGATGATCGCCATCGGTTCTGCCATTGGTACCGGTCTTCTTTTGGGTACCGGTAGCCGCTTGCAAGACGCCGGACCGTTCCTAGCGGTGCTGTACCTTATTTGTGGCTTCTTTGGCTATATCATCCTGCGTTCTCTTGGCGAGCTCATTGTTTATCGCCCCAGCTCCGGTTCCTTCGTCTCCTATGCCCGTGAGTTCTACGGTGAGAAGACCGCTTTTGTCACAGGCTGGTTGTACTGGGGAAACTGGGCGATGACCTTGGTGGCGGACGGCACAGCCGTAGCTATCTACATCAAGTGGTTTAGCCAGTACACGTCGTGGCTCGACGCCGTTCCGCAGTGGGCACTGGCCCTCGTTGTTATCTGCGGCATCCTTGTGTTCAACATGCTCTCGGTGAAGATCTTCGGCGAACTGGAGTACTGGTTCTCCCTCATCAAAATTGTCGCGTTGATCATCTTCATGTTGGTGGCCATCGGTGTCCTTATTCTTGGCCACCCGAGCGGCGATCCCACCGGCTTTAGCCTCATTTCTGATACCGGTGGCTGGCTGCCCAATGGCCTCATGCCTGCCGTCATCGTTGTCCAAGGCGTCGTCTTTGCCTACGCCGGCATCGAGCTTGTTGGAACTACCTCCGGTGAGACTAAAAATGTAGAAAAGCATATCCCGCGCGCAGTCAACAATGTGCTGCTCCGCATCTTGATTTTCTACTTCGGCTCCGTGCTATTGCTGACCTTGGTGTTGCCATACACTAACTATGTCGCAGATGTTTCGCCGTTCGTGACCTTCTTTGAGTCCCTGGGCGTTGGCGCGGCGGCTCCGATTTTCCAGCTTGTCGTTATCACTGCTGCGATTTCCTCGCTCAACGCTGGCCTGTATTCCACCGGCCGCATTATGTACAACATGTCCACCTCTGGCTCCGGCCCGAAGTTTGGCGCTCGCATGTCCAAGTCTGGTGTTCCCTACGGCGGCATCGTCATGGCGGCCATGGTGGGCTTGGTAGGCGTCTTCCTCAACTATGTAGTGCCAGAAATGGCATTCGAGATTGTGCTTAACCTAGCAGCCCTGGGCACCCTGGCTTCGTGGGCAGCAGTTGCGCTCTCGCACCTCAAGTTTGTGCGCCTGGCCAAGAGCGGAAGCTATACCCGACCGGGATACCGCTCGCCGTTTGGCGAAGGCGGAGACTGGGCAGTGCTCATCTTCATTGGCCTAGTCATTATCTTGATGGCCTTTGATTATCCAATCGGCACTTTTGCACTTGCATCGACCCTGCTCCTCGTTCCGGTCTTTATGGCAATGTGGTACGCATGGCGCGACCGTATTCGTACAATCGCGGAAGAGAGGAAGGCCAAGCATCTGCCAACCTCCAGCTTCCCGGCCGCACCGCAAACAGACCTTCACCCAAAGAAATAGAAAGGAACTTTTATGAACCACGCTGTTAAGTTCGTAGACGTAGAAAATATGGCGCGCTGGATTCAGCGCGAGGGCGTTGAAAACATCATTACCGGAATGGTGGATTACCTCGAGGCTGACTACCGCGAGTGGGAGCGCTTTGACAAGATTCCGCGCGTTGCCTCCCACACCCCATTCGGAGTCATCGAGCTCATGCCGACCTCCAACGGTAAGGAGTACTCCTTCAAGTACGTCAACGGCCACCCGTCCAATCCGGCCCGTGGTTTTCAGACCGTTACCGCCTTTGGCGTGCTTGCCGACGTCGACAATGGCTACCCCACCTTCGAAGCCGAGATGACGCTGCTTACCGCACTGCGTACTGCTGCAACCTCCGCCATGGTGGCAAAGCACCTAGCACGCAAGGACTCCAAGCGCATGGCCATGGTCGGTGCCGGATCCCAGTCTGAATTCCAGGCCTTGGGCTTCCGTGGCGTGATGGGCATCGAGGACATCACTATTTATGACATTGACCCTGAGGCGGTAGAGAAGTTCAAGCGCAATCTGGAGCCACTGGGCTTTAATATCACTGCCTGCTCTAGCGTCGACGAGGCGGTTCTTGGTGCAGACATTATTACCACCTGCACTGCAGACAAGGCACAGAACCAGATTCTGGCCGAGCGCCACGTCGCCCCAGGTGTCCACCTCAACGCTGTTGGCGGTGACTGCCCAGGTAAGACCGAGCTGGAAAGCTCCATTCTGGACAAGTCCAAGGTCTTTGTGGAGTTCCCGGAGCAGACTCGCATCGAGGGCGAAATTCAGCAGAAGCCGGAAGACTTCCCGGTTGTCGAGTTCTACCAGGTGCTCACCGGCCAGGCCACCGGCCGTGATGACGATGAGCAGATCACGCTTTTCGACGATGTCGGATTCGCTATTAACGACTTCTCCGCCCTGCGTTATCTGCGCGATTCCGTCAAGGGAACCGACTTGGAGTCTGAGATTGACATCATTGCCAACCCGGATGATCCCAAGGATCTCTTCTCCTTGGTGGCTAACGTTCCGTCCCTGCTTTAAGGCCAAGGTGGGGTAGAGGGATCCAACTTCTTCCTTTACCCGCTAAGATAAGGCGCATGAGTCTTGACCCGAAGTTGCTAGAGGTCCTTGTCTGCCCGCAAGACAAGGGCCCTTTGACATATCTGGAAGATAAACAGGTCCTCGTCAACGAGCGGCTGGGTATTGCCTATCCCATTGAGGATGACATCCCAGTCATGCTTGTAGACCACGCCCAGAAATGGCCCGCTTAACTTCGATTTCTAGAAAGACTTCCCATGAATATCATTGATGAACTGCAATGGCGCGGACTAATCAATCAGTCCACCGATCTTGAAGCGCTCCGCGAAGCATGCGAGAACCCTATCGCGCTGTACTGCGGATTCGACCCTACCGGTGACTCCCTCCATGCAGGTCACCTCGTTCCGCTTATTATGCTGCGTCGATTCCAAGAAGCGGGGCACCACCCGATCGCGCTAGCGGGTGGAGCGACAGGATTTATTGGCGATCCGCGCGACGTCGGCGAGCGTTCCATGCTCAGCGAAGAGGACTTGGCCCATAACCTTGAGGCTATCAAGGGGCAGCTACGTCGGTTTATTGATTTCGAGGGCGAACACGCCGCCACCATGGTCAATAATGCTGATTGGACCATGAATATGTCGGTCATTGACTTCTTGCGCGATGTGGGAAAGAACTTCTCCCTCAACACGATGTTGGACCGCGATACCGTCAAGCGACGCCTCGAAGGCGATGGTATTTCCTACACCGAGTTCTCTTATATGCTCTTGCAGTCCAATGACTTTGTGCAGCTTCGCCGTGAGCGGGATTGCGTTCTGCAGATTGGCGGCGGTGACCAGTGGGGAAACATCGTTTCCGGCGTTGACCTCAACCGCCGCATTGACGGTGCGAAGGTGCATGGCCTTACGGTGCCGCTAGTTACCGACGCCTCTGGACAGAAGTTCGGCAAGTCCACCGGCGGCGGAAAACTGTGGCTCGATCCGGAAAAGACTTCCGCTTACTCTTGGTACCAATACTTCCTAAACGCCGGTGACTCTGTCGTCATCGACTACTTGCGCTGGTTTACCTTCCTGACGCAGGAGGAAATCGCCGAGTATGCGCGAGCAGTCGAAGAAGAGCCCTACAAGCGAGCAGCTCAGCGCCGCCTGGCTCAAGAGATGACCGATTTGGTTCATGGTGCAGAGGCTACGAAGGCAGTCGAGCTTGCGGCGCAAGCGCTCTTCGGCAAAGCGGAGCTTTCCGAGCTGGACGAGAAAACCCTCGTCGGCGCTCTTTCTGAGACCGCCGTTGCGGATGTTGCAGCCGGCGAACCGCGCACCATTGTTGATCTTTTGGTTGCCAGCGGTTTGGCCGATTCCAAGGGTGCTGCTCGCCGTACCATCAAGGAAGGCGGTGCGTATGTCAACAACGAGCGCATCGAATCGGCGGAGTGGGAGCCTTCGGCAGACGATCTTCTTCATGGGAGCTGGCTGGTGCTGCGCCGCGGCAAGAAGAATTTCGCCGGTGCCAAGCTGAGCTAAACAGCGGGAAATGACGTCCTTTCCACACGGTGGAAGGGCGTCATTTTTCGTTTTTCCAGCCCATCCTGGGGATTTGTGTTGTTGGGTTGTGGTGGACTACATTAATCCAAGTCGCCGAGA
>ERZ1031329.24-NODE-24-length-73059-cov-26.373651_pt1 | contig 73059 bp, 69 predicted proteins | sample MGYA00518053_ERZ1031329 | MGnify/ENA primary metagenome ERZ1031329 (study PRJEB33718, sample SAMN03159840) | human skin metagenome | collected 2014-02-25 | study: EMG produced TPA metagenomics assembly of the PRJNA266117 data set (Human skin bacterial metagenome... | reverse complement strand
GATGTGTATAAGAGACAGCCCCTCCCCCGCTAGGCCCGCTCAGCCGGCGCCCGGCCCGGCCCGCGGCCAGTGGCCCGCGGCAGGTCCGGCACCCGTTCCTGCGCCAGTCCCAGCCGCTGGCCCGGCACCTGCGCCTGCGCCGAGGCAGATCTCCCCCGACGCCCCGGATGCCCCCTCCTCCCGCGAGCCCGCTTCCCGACGTCCCACCGTTAAACCCGTGTCGAATCGTTCCCCGTTCGGCGTGGCCCTGTACACCGTCTTCGCCATCATCGCGATCGTCGCCGTGGCGCTGGGGGCTTGGTGGTTCGGCTCCGGCATGTACGGCGAAATCCCGGAGGTCATCGTTCCCCAGCCCTAGCCGGGCGACTTCCACTATGCAGCTGCATAGTGGGTATCAGCCAACCATTGGTGACGGCCAAGCTGTCCGCAAAAGCAGAGTCCGCAACCGGCGCCTCGTCGCTATGCAGCCGCATAGTGGGTGCCGGCCAACCATTGGTGACGGCCGAGTTATCCGCAATGCAGAGTCCGCAACCGGCGCCTTGCCGCTATGCAGCTGCATAGTGGGTGACGACCAATCATTGATGGCGGCCGAGTTGTCCGCAATGCGGAGTCCGCAAGCGCCGCCCCCCTCCCGGCGCTCGCAAGATCTGACGACCGCCCGACATTTCCGCAGGTCACTAAGGGCCAATTTCGGCAGAATGTCAACTTCTACGAGGGGCCACCACCCACCGCTATGCAGCTGCATAGTGGGAACCGACCAACCATTGGTGGCGGCCAAGTTGTCCGCAATGCAGAGTCCGGAAGCGGTGCTCTTTTGTACGAATCGACAAAACGCCCCGGTACTTCATTTCACCACCTGGGGAAATGCCGGAGTGTTGTCGATTCGTACAAAACCTGCCGGCCCCGAAGGTTCCGCGGGCCCAATAGCCCCGAAGACCCCGGAGGCCCCGCAGACCGGCGGAGTGCACAGGCAGACCGAAAGCTAGTAGCGCAGCATCTCTGCGACGAGGAAGGACAGCTCGAGGGCCTGCTCGGTGTTGAGGCGGGGGTCGCAGGCGGACTCGTAGCGGCCGGGCAGGTCGACGTCGGTGATGTCTTGGGCGCCGCCGAGGCACTCCGTGACGTTCTCGCCGGTGAGCTCGATGTGGATGCCGCCCGGGTGGGTGCCCAGCTCGCGGTGGACCTCGAAGAAGCCTTGGACCTCGTCGAGGATTTTGTCGAAGTGGCGGGTTTTGTATCCGTTTGAGGAAGTGAAGGTGTTGCCGTGCATCGGGTCGGACTGCCATACCACCTTGTGGCCGGACGCCTCGACGGCCTTCACGATGCCCGGCAGGACCTCGCGGACCTTGTCCTGGCCCATGCGGATGACCATGGTCAGGCGGCCAGGGATGCGGTCCGGATCCAGCTTGTCGGCGTACGCGACGGCCTCCTCCGGGGTGGTGGTCGGGCCGAGCTTGATGCCGATCGGGTTGGAGATCAGGGCGGCGAAGTTGACGTGGAAGTCGTCGATGCCGCGGGTGCGCTCGCCGATCCAGAGTTGGTGGGCGGACAGGTCGTAGAGTCTGGTATCGCCCTTGGAGTCGGTGGCTAGGCGCAACATGGCGCGCTCGTAGTCCACAAGCAGCGCCTCGTGGGAGGCGTAGACGTTGGAGGTGCGCAGGTTGTCGTCGCGCACGCCGCAGGCGTCCATGAAGGCCAGGGAGCGGGAGATCTCGCGTCCCAAAGCTTCGTAGCGCGCACCCGCCGGGGAGTTGGTCACGAACTCGCGGTTCCAGTCGTTGATGTTGTGCAGGTCGGCGGTGCCGGACGCGGTCAGGGCGCGGACCAGGTTCATCGCTGCGGACGAGTTCGCGTAGGCGCGGACCATGCGGGCCGGGTCGTGGCGGCGGGCTTCCTCGGTGGGCTCAACGCCGTTGACGATGTCGCCGCGGTAGTTAGGCAGGCCGTTCGCGTCCAGGTCAGAGGAACGCGGCTTCGCGTACTGGCCGGCGATGCGCGCCAGCTTCACGACGGGCATGGACGCGCCGTAGGTCAGCACCGCGGCCATCTGCAGCAGGGTGCGGACGTTGGCGCGGATGTGGGGCTCGGTGTTGGACTCGAAGGTCTCGGCGCAGTCGCCGCCCTGCAGCATGAACGCCTTGCCGTTGGCGACGTCCGCCAGCTGGGTCTTCAGCTCCTCCACCTCGGGGGCGAGCACGACCGGCGGCACGGACTCGAGGATCTTGCGCACGTACTGCGCCTGGGTGGGGTCCCAGGAGGGCTGCTGCTTCGCGTCGCGGGAGATTGCGTCCTGGAACTGCTCGTTCAGGTCGCCCGGCAGCGGGGGCAGGTCCGGCAGTACGTCTTTGGGGATGTCGATTGTCCAACTCACCCAATCAGTAGTAGCACGAATCCCACCGCACTACAACCCATTTCACCTGCATTTTCCCAAAGCATGAAGAAACTGTCTCACTATTTGGACACTGCGCCGGAGGCGTCGATAGGCAATGCCTCCATGCACACGCGGAATTTGCGCAGGTTGTGGCGCGCGTCCACGAGCGCGTCGTGATTGCCGTCCGGCACCTTCGGCAGGCGCGGACGGCCCGCCATCTGCCAATACTGCTTCAGCTCGCGCGTGTAACGCGGCAGGTCCTTGGGCAGGCCCGCCATGTCGCCCCAGAGCTGGGCGAACACCACGTGGTCGTAGGCGCCGACCCACGCCCACAGCTCGGGCTTGCCGCGGCCGGCGGTGAGAAACGCGTGGGCCTCGTCGCGGATCTGCTGCAGCGGCTTCCACGCCGGGTGCGAGGCGCGCGGCAGCTTGCTCAGCACGTTTTCGCGCACCCATTCATTGGCGTTGGAGGCGTTGAACTCCGTGCTCACGGCATAAAACTCGCGGCCGTCCTCGGCGACAATGCCGATGGAGACGAGCTCGATGGTGGAGCCGTCTTCAATAAATTCAGTGTCGTAGAAATACCGCATCTACTTGCGCTGCTCCGACCGGATGTCGTCGAGAAGCTCGCGTCTCGACGGCCCCTTCGGCCCGCCGCCGCGGCGGGGCCAGAACATCACAGCAGCCACCGCCAACACGGCCAGAGGGCCGGCCAGCTTGGGGTACCAGCCTGCCTCGGAGGCGACCAGGTAGATCGCCACAACAACGGCCACCAGCGCGAATCGGATGATCAGGGGTTTGTTCACGGGCGTGCCTCCTCCGGGTACTCCCCCGTCTCCGCCAGCGACTTCTTCACGTCCGAGGCGTAAACATCCACGTAGTCCTCCCCCACCATGTCCGCGAGGCGGTGCATGCAGTAGTCCGTGAACGGGCGCATGACCTCGCGAGATGCGGGGTCGAAGCCGTGCTCGGCCGCCCAGGCGTGCGGGTGGATCTGTTCGGATACCTTGATGCGCACCTTCACCGGCCGCGGGATCGTCGTGCCGATCGGGTTTGCCTTGCCGGAGCCGATCATGCCGATGAGCACGACGGGTGCGCCGGTGGCCATGGCCACGCGCGCCATGCCGGTGCGGCCCTTGTACACGCGCCCGTCCGGGGAGCGGGTGCCCTCCGGGTAGATGCCGAACAGGTCGCCTTTGTCCAGCACGCTTTTCGCCGCGGTCTGCATCGCGGCGCCGGCGTCCTTGGCCCCGCGGTCCACGGGAATTTGGCCGACCGAGGAAAAGAAGAATTTCTGGATGCGCCCGGACAGACCCGTACCGGTGAAGTACTCCTTCTTCGCGGGGAAGGCGATTTGGCGCCGCACCATCAGCGGCAGGTAGAACGAGTCCAGCACGGCCTGGTGGTTGGACGCCAAAATCGCGGCGCCTTCACTGGGGATGTTCTCCGCGCCCTCGATGGTGGGTCGGTTCCACACCAGCAGCGGCGGCCCGAAAATGACCTTGAACAGGGAATACCACTTGTTGTTCATCGTTTACTCGCCTTCTACAGCAGTTCACGGGCCAGATCAGCGACCCCGATCATACCCGCCCGGGATCCCAGCTCAGCGCACAGGATCTCCGGCTGCGGGCGGTAGCCGGCGCCGACGATGTTGGCGGACATGGACGCGCGGGCGTCGTCCAGGTACAGGTCCGCGTCCTCGCTTACGCCGCCGCCGAGGACGATGTGCGCGGGGTCCAGCACGTCGGCCACGATTGCCAGCCCGCGGCCGAGCCAGGTGGAGAAGCTGTCCAGCGCGGCTTGCCCCAGCGGGTCGCCGGCGCGTGCGGCGGCCATGATGTCGTGTCCGCTCGCCCGCTTCTCGACGACCGCCCGGTACACCGCCGAATCCCGAAAGCTGCCCTTGGTGGCAATTTCAATTGCGCAGTCCACAAGCGACGTGCCGGAGGCGTAGCGCTCCAGGCACCCCTGCTTGCCGCAGGAGCACACGCGCCCGCCGGGGACCACGGTGATGTGGCCGAACTCGGGCGCGGTGCCGAACGCGCCGCGGTAGATCTCCCCGTGGTGCATCAGCGTGGCGCCGATGCCGGTGCCGACGGCGAAGAACACCCACGTGTCCAGGTCGCGGCCGGCGCCGTAGCGGTACTCGCCCCAGGCGGCGGAGTTCGCGTCGTGCTCCAGGCGCACCGGAAGGCCCAGCGCCTGCTCGAGGTCGCGGCGCACGGGCTGGTCGTCGCGCCAGGCCAGGTGGGGCGCGAAGCGCACGATCTCGCAGTCCGGGTCCAAAAAGCCCGCCACGGCCACGCCGACTGCCCCGATGTCGTGGGATGCGCGCAGCTCGCCGACCATCTCCACGATCGTGCGGGTGAGCCCCTCCGCGTCGTGCGGTGTGTCGGTGCCGAGCGAATCGACGATCACCCCGTCAGCGTCCACCACTGCTGCGCGTGCGTTCGTGCCGCCGATGTCGAATCCGACGGTCATCGGTGAGTGAGCAACCATGGAATGGCAGTCTAGTCCCGCCGCCCGCGAGCGCCGCATAGCGCAGCCAACCGCGCCCCGAGCACGTCCCAGGAGAAGCGCTCGGTCACATGCGCGCGTCCGGCGCGACCCATCTGGGTGCGCCTTTGGTCGTCGAGAAGCAGCTGCGTAATCGCTTTGGCGACGGCACCCGTGTCTCGGCCGTCCACCACCACCCCCGTTTCCGCGGTGACTGTCTCGGGCGCGCCGCCGGAGTCGCCCGCGACGACGGGCACGCCGCACGCCTGCGCCTCCAGGTAGACGATGCCGAGGCCCTCGACGTCGAGCCCACCGAGGCGGGTGCGCGCGGGCATGGCGAACACGTCCGCGGCCGCCACGATGTCGCGCAGCCGCTCCCCCGGCACCGCGCCCGTGAACACGACGCCCTCGCCCGCCATCGCCTTCAGCTTCCGCTCGTACGGCCCGGAGCCCACGATGACCAGCCGGGCGCCTTTTGCTTGTCGACGAACCTCCGGCCATCCCCGAATCAGCACATCTTGCCCCTTCCTGGCCACCAGCCGCGAGGAGCAGACCACCAGCGGCGCGTCGCCGACGCCGATGAGTTCGCGGGCGGCGGCCCGCTGGGAGGCGGTGGCGGGGCGGAAGAACTCGGTGTCCACGCCGGACGGCAGAGCCACGAACCGGGGGCGGGTGCCCAGCGCGGTCAGGCGCTGTCGCGTGTATTCCGAGATGTAGGTGACGGTGTCGGCGCTGCGGCCGATGGCGGTTAGGGCCTCGCGGGCGACGGGCAGCATGCCCCAGCCGACCTCGTGGCCGTGGGTGGTGGCGATGACGTTGGCGGCGCCGGCGCGCTTCGCGGCAGCGCCCATCAGCGCCAGCGGTGCGGCGGCGCCGAACCACACCGTGCCGATGCCGTGCTCGCGGATAAGACGCTGCATCTCGCGGCTTGTGGCCGGGGTGGGCAGCATGACGCGGCGCGGCCAGCGCACCACGGTGTACGGCGCGGTCGCGTCCCACTCGCGGGCCGCGTCGGCGTCTTGGGTGGAGGCGAACACCACGAGGTTGTCGGGGCCGAGGCGGTTCGCGAGTTCGGCGGCGAAGTCCCGCAAATACGACTGAATCCCGCCCACTGTGGGCGGGAAGTCGTTGGTGACCAGCAGCGTCTTAATAGCGAACTGCACCCTGGACCGGCATGGAGTTCAGCGGCACCACCTGGATCGGGATGCCGTAGTCCGAGGAGTGGACCACCATGCCATCGCCGATGTACATGCCCACGTGGGTCACGCCCGGGTAGTAGCCGATGATGTCGCCCGGCTGCAGGGCGTCCATGGACACCGGAGTGCCGCCGGCGAGCTGCGCCTGCGAGGTGCGCGGGATGCCGATGCCGTTCTGGGCGTAGGCCCACACCATCAGGCCGGAGCAGTCGAACGCATCCGGGCCGGCAGCGCCCCAGCCGTACGGCTTGCCCAGCTGCGCCATGGCCGCGGCGACGATGCCGGAGTCCACGCCCGGCAGGGACGCGGAATCCACCGGGTTGTCCTTTTTCATCCACCGCTGGCGGTCCGCCTCGTTCAGGCTGTCCACGCGGCGCTCGATGTCGGCGACGCGCAGATCCAGCTCCTCGCGCTCCTCCTCCAGCTTCTTGCGCTTGCCGTCCAGCTCGTTGCGGGCGTGCTGCGCCTCCGCAACCGCAATGCTGGCCACGCTCGCGCGCTCGCCGGCGGCACGGTTGGCGTCCTCCAGCTCCGTCAGCGCGCGCTGCGAGTTCCGGCCCAATGCGGCCAGGTACGCGGACCGGTCGATCGCCTCCTGCGGATTGCCGGAATCCAGGGTGGTCAAAATCGCGTCGGACTTGGGGATGCGGTAGCGCGAATGCGCGATGTCGCCGACGTTCTTGCGCTGCGCGTCGGAAACACCGCGCAGAGACTCGAGCTGGGACTTTGCCTCGGCGGCGCGGGCGTTCGCCGAACGCAGCTTCGCCTCGGACTCGGTGATCTCGTCCTCCAGCTCCTTGATCTCCTCCGCCTTCGCTGTGGCGTCGTGGGAGACGGACTCCATTTCCTCGATCAACGCGTCCACGTCGTCCGCGTATGCGGGGGTCGCGGGAAACACCGTTGTGGCGATGACGCTGCCGGCTACAGTGGCCGCGACGGCGGCGCGGGAACGGTTGGGGCGGAGGGAGTGCTTACCCACGGTGGACACCTCTTCAGATTTCTGCGCGAACGAACAAACTATAGCTGCTCCCGGGGCCGTCGCCAAGCAAAATGCTCAACGTGTGATTTGAGTGAATACTGAGGTAAGAGAGAAAAAATGCCCCGCCCGCGCGATGCGGGACGGGGCACAGTTTCTGCTCTTAGAAGCGGACCACGGAGTGGATCGGCATCATGTGCAGATCGCGGTAGCCCACCGGGATACCGGAGTTCAACGCGTCGATGATCTGGCCGTTGCCAGCGTAGATGGCAACGTGGGAAGCGCCGCCGTAGTAGGCGACGATGTCGCCCGGCTGGATGTCGCTCAGCGCGACCTGCTGGCCGGCAGACGCCTGCGCCTGGGAGGTGCGGGGGATGGACTTGCCCGCCTGCGCGTAAACCCAGGAGGTGAAACCGGAGCAGTCGAATGCGTTCGGGCCCGCAGCGCCGTAGACGTACGGGGAGCCGATCTTGGACTGCGCGATGGAAACGATGCGCTCGCCAATGGACGGCTCCGGAGCCGGAGCGGCAACCGGTGCGGAGTAGGTCTGCTGGACCGGTGCCTGAGCCGGAGCCGCCGGGCGGACCTGCTGCTCGACGTTAGCGAGGAACTGGGTGAAGCCCGGGACGTTCGCCACGCCCGGCATTGCCTTCACAGAGGCAATTGCGTTCTGGACGTTGCCGCTTGCCGGTGCGCCTGCGAGCGACGGGATCCAAGCGTCGATGCCCGGAATGGATGCGATGCCCGGGACATTCTCGATGCCCGGAACCTGGACGGAAACCGGAGTGTTGGGAACACGGACCTCTGCTGCGGAGGCGGCGGCCGGCGCGACCAGAGCGGCGCCCGCTGCGACGGCTACGGTAGCCGCTGCTGCGCGTGCTGCGGTGTTGTCCTGGCGACGGTGCTTTGCCACGATAGTTTTCTCCATATCTTCTCTTCGCCAACCGGGTTAGCTGTCGGGCCGGGCGTTGAGAAAAGACCCTGCGCCCCACGGGAGCTTCTGGCTCCACTGCGGTTCCCCGGTCCCCATGGCGTACGGTCCGCGGATTCGGATCGCCGCTTCGGGTGTCGGCTCATATGTTGTTTTCGGTACATGCTGCCAACGGCTGTTGTCGCAATGTCTCGAACAGGTTACGAAACGGCAACAACGGTGTCCACCCGCCACGCCGTTACAGTTCCGTTATCAACAAAAATTTTGTGTGACACGACCGCCTCTCAGCATGCTTTAACGTCCTCTCAGGGACGCAGAACAAGGCAGTTTTCCATCTGTAAGCTGGTGTTTTATGGGCGTCACTCAGCCCGCGCGGCTTCGCTCAAGGTTTGCACGCAGACACAACCTTAAATCTCCTGTGGTCTTTGTCACATGGCCTTGTTTACGCGTTTGTAACAAAGCAAACCCCCTCTCCCATAGCCGGGAAAGGGGGTCAGCTTACGACCGCAAGAGCGCTATTTTTACTCTGCGCTCTCGTGAGTTGCGTCGCGGTCGGAGCGATCCTTCGTCGCCTCGAGCGCACGCATCGTCTCGACGGCCTCGTGGTGCTTCTGCTCCTCAGCGTCGCGCACACGCTCAGTGACGCCGAGCTCCGCCGGGGAGAACTTGCCGATGGTGTCGGAGTCCGCGAAGCCAAGCTGGTTCATCTGCTTCGGCACGCGGGCACCTGCGTACTCCAGCGGCACCGGGTGGCCGTGCTCGTCCACCGGGCCCAGCGGCTGGTGGATCTCCACGAACGCGCCGTTGGGCAGGCGCTTGATGACGCCGGTCTCGATACCGTGCTCGAGGACCTCGCGGTCAGAGCGCTGCAGGCCGATGCACAGGCGGTAGGTGATGAAGAACGCCAGCGGCGGCAGCACGATCAGGCCGATGCGGCCGACCCAGGTCATCGCGTTCAGCGAGATCTGGAAGAAGTGCGCCACGTGGTCGTTACCACCGGAGAGGGTCAGCAGCAGGAAGAAGGTCAGGCCCATGACGCCGACACCGGTGCGCACAGGAACGTCGCGCGGACGCTGCAGCAGGTTGTGGTGGGCGGTGTCGCCGGTGACCTTCTGCTCGATGAACGGGTAGGTGATCAGCAGCACGACCATTAGGGCACACAACATAGCAACCCAGAATGCGCCCGGGATGGTGTAGTTGCCCAGGTAGAGCTCCCACGCCGGCATGACACGGGCTGCGCCGTCCGTCCACAGCATGTAGATATCCGGCTGGGAACCAGCGGACACCTGGGACGGGTTGTACGGGCCAAGGTTCCAGATCGCGTTGATGGAGGTGAGACCAGCCATGCCGGCCAGCACCGCGAAAACGACCATCATGTAACCGATAGCTTCGGTTGCGAACACCGGCATGATGCGCACGCCGACGACGTTGTTCTCGGTGCGGCCCGGACCCGGGAACTGCGTGTGCTTCTGGAACCAGACCAGCGCGAGGTGAGCCGCAACCAAGGCGAGGATGATGCCCGGCAGGATCAGCACGTGGAGGATGTAGAAGCGGTCCAGCATCAGGTCGGACGGGAAGTCACCGCCGAAGATTGCCCAGTGGATCCAGGTGCCGATGATCGGCAGGCCCAGGATGATCGCGGACATGATTCGCAGGCCGACGCCGGAGAGCAGGTCGTCCGGCAGGGAGTAGCCCATGAAGCCCTCGATCATGCCCAGCAGCACCAGGGTGACACCAATGAGCCAGTTAGCCTCACGCGGGCGACGGAACGCGCCGGTGAAGAACACGCGCATCATGTGGGCGAACATCGCCATCATGAACATCAGCGCGGCCCAGTGGTGCATCTGGCGGACAAACAGGCCGCCGCGGACGTCGAAGGAGATATCGAGCGCGGTTGCGTACGCGCGGGACATTTCGACGCCGTTGAGCGGCAGGTACGCACCGTCGTAGATGACCTTCGTGATGGACGGGTCAAAGAACAGTGCCAGGTAAATACCGGTCAGCAGCAGGATGATGAAGCTGTACAGCGCCATCTCACCGAGCATGAAGGACCAGTGGGTCGGAAAGACCTTGTTCAGCTGCGGGCGCAGCACGCCCGAGATTGTGTAGCGCGAATCAACGTTGTCCGCGACTTGCTCAAGTTTAGTGCTCATTAGGACTGACGCTCCCAGAATGCCGGGCCGACGGGCTCAATGAAGTTCCCGTTGGCGATGAGGTAACCGTCTTCGTCAACAGTCACAGGCAGCTGCGGCAGTGCGCGGGCGGCCGGGCCAAAGACCGGCTTGCCGTAATGCAGCGCGTCGAACTGCGACTGGTGGCACGGGCACAGGATGCGGTTGGTCTGAGCCTCGTACAGCGAGGTCGGGCAACCGATGTGCGTGCAGATCTTGGAGTAGGCGTAGTAGTCGCCGTAGTGGAAGTTCTCCTGGCCTTCGCGCTCGACCGCCTTCTGCGCGTCCTTGGAACGCAGGCGAATGAGCATGACCGGGTTACGCGGACCGTGGATCGAGTGCATGTGGTGCTCGTAGACGTCGCGGGTCGGATCGTAATCGTCGCCGTCATTGACGTCCTCCGGGTAGAGCGGGAACACCGTTTCCATTGCGGCAGCCGCGAGGTCCTCCGGGCGCATGCGCACCAGGCGGGACACACCCGCGGTGGTGTAGTGCGAACCGGTGTCGCCCTCGTGCAGCTCGGCGATGGCACCGGTGTCGCGGCCGAGGTAGACCTTCACGCCCTGGTCCTGGATGGTCCAGCCGTGAGTCCACAGGGTGCCGTCACCGTGGTAGTCCAGCTCGTGGCGGACCTTCCACGGGTTCTTGATCGCGCCGCCGAGTGGAGCGATGACCATCAGGCCAGCGAGAACGCCGGCAGTGCCCAGCAGGCCCTTCAGCGCCTTGCGACGGCCCAGGGTCGAAGTCTCCCAGGCGTCGTTGAGCAGCGCGGTAGTGGTGCGGCGGTCCAGCTCGCTGGAGCGGCCGTCGTGGCGGCGCTGCACCGCAATCTCCTCCGGCACGAACTTCTTCACGTACTGGATGATTGCCACGCCGAGGCCGCAGAACGCGAGAGCCGCGGTCAGGCCGAGCAGCGGGGTGTAGAGGCTGTACGTGAACAGGCCCTCGTCGCCGTGGAACTTCGGGTGCCACGGCCAGAACAGGTAGACGCCGAGGAAGGCAAGCGCGGAGATGACCGAGATGGTCAGCCAGATGCCGATGCCGGCAGCAGCGGACTTCTCGCGCGGATCGCCCTCGACCGGGAAGCGCTCCTTGCGGTACGCCACCGTGACATCGTCGAGCTCGGTGCCCAGGGCAGCCAGCTCCGCATTGCTCATGCGGTCCAGCTCTTCCTTCGTGTAATTCTTCTTCACATCACTCATGAGCGAGATCCAATCCACATAGCAGCGGCAGCAACCAGGGTCACGCCGATGATCCACATCGCCATGCCTTCAGAAACCGGGCCTAGGCCACCGAGGGCGTAGCCGCCCGGGGACGGGGTTTCCTTGGTGGACTTGATGAAGGCGATGATGTCCTTCTTCTCGTCAGCGGAGAGCTGACGGTCGGAGAACTTCGGCATGTTCTGCGGACCGGTGAGCATAGCCTGGTAGATCTCCTGCTCGTTGGCCGGATCCAGTGCGGGCGCGTACTTACCGGAGGACAGTGCGCCGCCGCGGCCGGTGAAGCTGTGGCAGGAAGCGCAGTTCAGGCGGAACAGCTCGCCGCCGCGGGCGACGTCGCCTTCCTGGATCTTGCCGTCGTAGTCCTTGCCGCGGAGCTCCTCCTTGGCAAGCGTGCCGTCCTCGTTGTACACCAGCTCCGGGCCGCCGCCGTTCGCTGCAACGTAGGCAGCGAGGGCGAGAGCCTGTTCCTCGGTGTAGCGCGGGCGCTTGCGTTCCGCCTGCGCGTCGTTGGACATCATCGGCATACGGCCGGAGTTGACCTGGAAGTACACGGCGCCTTCGCCGGTACCGATGAGCGACGGACCGCGGTCCTGAACGCCCTGCAGGTTTGCGCCGTGGCAGGTGATGCAGGCGACGTCGTAGAGGTCCTTGCCCTCCTGGATCATCGCTTGCTCATCACGGGCCGCCGTTGCCACCTGTGCGTTCGGGGTCAGTGCAGACGCGAGAAGCCCCGCGCCGGTCAACCCCAGCGTCAAGGCCGCAGCGCCAGCGAGCGTGCGCTGCGTCTTGCGTCCCTGGCGCTTCTTCTTGGGTGTGTTTTCCATTGTGTTCCCTTTATCGACTTTTCAGAACTTTTCCGCTCCCCCAGGCATTCACCTGGAAGAGGACTACTGAACGATGTAGATGGTGATGAACACGCCGATCCAGATGGCATCGACGAAGTGCCAGTAGTAGGAAACTGCCATTGCGGCGGTTGCCTGAGCCGGGGTGAACTTCGACTTGGCCACGCGCAGCAGCACCACGATGAACGCGATGATGCCGGCGGTCACGTGAGCCATGTGGAAGCCGGTGATGATGTACACCACCGAACCGAAGACGGAAGACTGCGGCGTAACGCCGGCCGTGACCATCTCGGTCCACTCGAAGGCCACCAGGCCGAGGAAGATGACGCCCAGCACAATGGTCACGGTGAACCACTTGCGCAGGCCGAACACGTCACCCCTCTCGGCGGCGAACACACCGAACTGGGAGGTGAAGGAGGACGCGATCAGCACGGCGGTGATGATTCCGCCGAACACGATGTTGAGATGATCGGTCTGGGTGCTCCAGTCACCGTTAGCGAGGCCGTTTGCGCGCGACGTGAAGTACATCGCGAACAAACCGGCAAAGAACATGAGCTCTTGGGCGAGGAACGCAATCGTGCCCACGCTGACCATGTTCGGACGGTTCAGCGCTGGGACGCGATTCTGCGGCGTCGCCATATCTTGGTTTGTCATTGCGGTCGTCACGGATGAGATTATCCCCTATTTCGTCCTGATATTCATCTCACTCACCCCCGCAATTTTCCTGTGAACTCGCGCGCAACCAGCACCTTTTCACATGGCCCGTATTGCGGAAAAACTTTTTTCATATCCACGGGAACTTTTCTGCCTCATATCCGACTAGAACGATGCTGGTCATCGCATCGGGTGCACGCCTACCGCCCTACCTCGCAGAATTGGCCGACAATTTTCTGGCCGGCTCTCCCGGTCTCAAAAAGTTCTCCGGTGTGCCTGATCTCACATCTCCCGCGGCTTGCCCGCCCGCGCAAAATGGGGGACAAACTTTCGGATGATCGGACCATTTTCGACCGTCAAATGCAAAAATTCCCCCGCCGCGACCCATCGCGGCGGGGGAATTTTCGTTTCAGCGTTTAGTGCTTCTCGCGCGGAATACCGTACTGCAGGCTCAGCATGGTGGTGGCCCAGATCAGGAACACCGCACCAAGGGCGAGCAGCCACAGCTGCCAGAAGGCAATGCCCAAGCCGAGCACGCAGATCGCCATCGCCATCGTGAACGGCCAGATGGAGCTCGGAGAGAAGAAGCCGAGCACGCCGGCACCGTCTTCGATCTCCGCCTCTTCCCAGTCCTCCGGGACGATGTCCATGCGGCGCTCAGTGATGCTGAGGTAGCCGCCCAGCATGAAGGAGAAGACGGTGGCAAGTACGAGGCCGACCGAGCCGATCCACTCGATACCGAACAGGTACGCGTCCTCGCCGATCCACGTCGTAGCGAGGATGTAGAACACGGCCATCAAAGCAAGGAAGGTGCCGATGGCGTAGAAAACCTTTGATCCAGTTCCCATGGCTTCGCTCTCTCTTTCTTAAACGTTCGCGTTCGGGTCGACAGTGTTGTTGCCGTCGCGGGTCGCATCGCGCTGGGTGACGAACGGACGGGTGGAGGTTGCGTACGGATCCTCGCCGATAGACTTCAGTGCCTCGGAGTTCGGTGCGTCCGGGTTGTCGCGGCGGAACTGGATGTACTGCTCGAACTTCTCCGGGCTCACGGCGCGGACCTCGAAGTTCATCATCGAGTGGTAGGTGCCGCACATCTCGGCGCAACGGCCGACGAATGCGCCTTCCTTCTCAATGCGCTCGATCTGGAACGCGCGCTGCTGCTGGTTGTTCTCCGGGTGCGCGTAGACGTCGCGCTTGAACAGGAACTCCGGAACCCAGAACGCGTGGTTCACGTCGCCGGAGGCGAGGCGGAACTCGATCGCGGTGTCGGTCGGCAGCACCAGCACCGGCACCTCTTCGGTGGAGCCGATGGTCTCAATCTCGTTGAAGTTGAGGTAGGACTGGTCGCCCATGGAGGTGCCGTGAATCGGGTTCGCGTTGTGCATGTCCTCCGGGTCGTACTTAGTTTTCTCGGCGAGCGCCTGACGCTCGGAGTCCAGACCGTCGTAGTCCTTGCCGTCCTCGGTCAGGTCGCCGGCAACGTTGGCGTAGCCGAACTTCCAGTTCCACTGGTAGCCGGTGACGTCCACGGTCACCTTCGGGTCCTTGTCCAGGGCGGTGGTCTTGGTCTGCGCCTGGACGGTGAAGAAGAACAGCACCATCACAATGATGACCGGCAGGATGGTCAGGCCCAGCTCGAGGCCGACGTTGTACTGCAGCTGGCGCGGGAACTCGCCGGCACCCTTCTTGGCGCGAGCCTTACCGTTCCAACGGACGATGGCCATGATGAACAGGCCCCACATGATGATGCCGATAATCCAGGCGGCAAGCCAGGTCCACACCCAGAAGTTGTACATCTGGGTGCCCTCCGGGGTGACCGGGTCCGGCCAGCCCATGTCGAGGATGTTTGCGAGCGCCTCCGGCGCAGCAACGTCACAGCCGGCAAGCCCGAAGCTGCCGAGCAGGAGCGCGCCCGCGACGCCGAGCTTCCTGGCGATACCGCGGTTTACTTCCTTATCCACGTGTGTCTGCCTTCCTGTCCACACTAAAAACACTGAATGCCCATGCTCATGACAGAACATTCTTACGTGGTCAGAATAGTTCATCTCGCCTACCCCGTCGGAATCTCGGAGGGAGGCGCAGCCGCGGGCACCGGGGGAACGTCGATAAGCAAGTGCTTAGCGACGATAACGCTCCGCCAAGCAAACGAACCCGTGAAAAAGTTCATCCATAAGTTGGCCCCCTTATGGGGCACGGCGAAAGTTGGGCGGTTCCGGTTCACGAAATCGTCCCCGAAAACCCTATTGTTGAGGGGACTCCCCGCCGCGTAACAACGGCGCAGCTTATATAAACGGAGAGGTTTGAGTATGTGTGGCCTTCTTGCCCTGCTTAGCGCGGACGCAAACGCAGCCAAGTTCGTTGATGCTGTCGAGCGCGCCCTACCGTGCATGTACCACCGCGGCCCGGACGCCGCCGGCACCTGGAACGACGACTCTGCGGTGTTCGGGTTTAATCGCCTGGCCATCATCGACATCGAGCACTCCCACCAGCCGCTGCGCTGGGGCCCGGCGGACAACCCGGAGCGCTACGCGCTGACGTTCAACGGCGAGATTTACAACTACATCGAGCTGCGCGAGGAGCTCCAGTCCGCCGGCTACACCTTCAACACCAGCGGCGACGGCGAGCCGATCGTGGTGGGCTACCACCACTGGGGCGCGAACGTGGTCGAGCACCTGCGCGGCATGTTCGCCTTCGTCATCTGGGACACCGAGACGCAGACGATGTTTGCGGCGCGCGACCAGTTCGGCATTAAGCCACTGTTCTACGCCACCACGGACAAGGGCACGGTCTTCGCCTCCGAGAAGAAGTCCATCCTGGAGATGGCGCCGGAGCTTGGTCTAGGCCTGGACCTTGATCGCCGCGCGATCGAGCACTACGTGGACCTGCAGTACGTGCCCGAGCCGGAGAGCCTGCACAAGGAGATCTGCCGCGTCGAGTCCGGCTGCACCGTCACCTTAAAGCCGGGCGGCGAGGTGCACTCGGACCGCTACTTCAAGCCGCACTTTAAGTCCCAGCCGGTGACGAAGGGCAAGGAGCAGGACCTCTACGACCGCATCGCGCGTGCGCTGGAGAACTCCGTGGAAAAGCACATGCGTGCCGACGTCACCGTGGGCTCGTTTCTCTCCGGCGGCATCGACTCCACCGCCATTGCCACCCTGGCGAAGCGCCACAACCCGAACCTGCTCACCTTCACCACAGGTTTCGAGCGCGAGGGCTACTCCGAGGTCGACGTGGCCGCTGAGTCCGCCGAGGCGATCGGTGTGGACCACATCGTGAAGATTGTCTCCCCCGAGGAGTACGCCGCGGCCATCCCGAAAATCATGTGGTACCTGGACGACCCGGTGGCGGACCCGTCGCTGGTGCCGCTGTTCTTCGTGGCGCAGGAGGCCCGCAAGCACGTCAAGGTGGTGCTCTCCGGCGAGGGCGCCGACGAGCTGTTCGGCGGCTACACCATCTACAAGGAGCCGCTGTCCCTCGCGCCGTTTGAGAAGCTGCCGGGCGCACTGAACAAGGGCCTGAACCGGCTCAGCCGCGTGCTGCCGGAAGGCATGAAGGGCAAGAGCTTGCTCGAGCGCGGCACCACCCCGATCGAGGACCGCTACTACGGCAACGCCCGCTCCTTCAACTTCGACCAGCTCAACCGCGTGCTGCCATGGGCGAAGCGCGAGTGGGGCCACCGCGAGGTCACCGCCCCGATCTACGCCGCCTCCACCGAGATGGACCCGGTGGCGCGCATGCAGAACCTGGACCTGTTCACCTGGATGCGCGGCGACATCCTGGTCAAGGCCGACAAGATGAACATGGCCAACTCCCTCGAGCTGCGCGTGCCGTTCTTGGACAAGGAGGTCTTCGAGGTCGCCCAGACCATCCCGTTCGACCAAAAGATCGCCAACGGCACCACCAAGTACGCGCTGCGCAAGGCGATGGAGCAGATCGTGCCGCCGCACGTTTTGCACCGCAAGAAGCTGGGCTTCCCGGTGCCGATGCGCCACTGGCTGGCCGGAGACGAGCTCTTCGGCTGGGCGCAGGACACCATCCGCGAGTCCCAGACCGACGACATCTTTGCCAAGGACCAGGTGATGGAGATGCTCAAGGAACACCGCGACGGTGTCTCCGACCACTCCCGCCGACTGTGGACGGTGCTGGCGTTCATGGTCTGGCACGGCATCTTTGTCGAGCACCGCATCGACCCGCAGATCGAGCACAAGGACTACCCGGTCCAGCTCTAACGCAGCCATTTTCCGACGAATCTGGTTGCCGGCATGACGGCTGCCTGGTTCAATGGACTGCATGTCAACTGCACGGAAAGTCCTCATCGCAGTAGCCGGCGTCCTCGGCGCGCTGATACTTGTCGCCGTCGCCGCCGCGTTCGTCTACGGCCCCACCATGACCGCGAAGTTTTCGGGAACCGCGCGATTCTGGGGCACGGACACACCACGCCGGTACGCAAAGACAGTGTTGGATCTGTCGGAGGAGGGCATCTACGGCGACTCCGAGGAGTTCCGGGCCGCGCGCGCCGCAGCCGAAGATGCGGTTCAGGGGGCATCTTCGCGTGACGACGTCCGCTCCGCCCTCAACGATGCCGTGAAGGCTGCCGGCGGCAAGCACTCCAAGCTCATCGAGCCTGGTGCCGAGCAGGACAACGCAAGTGAAGCGGACACCCGCTCCCCGTCTGTGAATGTCAAAGACGGCGTGGCCTGGGCGACGGTGCCCGGTGTGGGCCGCCACGACGACGGCCAGCATTACGCCGACACGCTTGCCAAGGGGCTGGCTGCCGCTCGCGACGGCGGTGCCTGCGGCGCGGTGGTGGACCTCCGCGGCAACGACGGAGGCGACATGGGGCCGATGCTCGCCGGGGTCTCTCCCCTACTGCCGGACGGCACAGCACTGGAGTTTGTCTCCAACGCGTACTCCAGCCCCGTAACGATCGAGGGCAACGGGGTGCGCGGCGGCGGTAGCCCGACGACTACCTCCGGCGGCAAGTGGGACGCGCCGGTCGCAGTGCTTGTCGACGGCGATACCGCTTCCTCCGCCGAGGCCACCATGCTGGCGTTCCGAGGCTTGGACCACGCCAAGAGTTTCGGGGCCCCGACAGCCGGCTACGCCTCAGCCAACATGGTCTACGACTTCCCCGATGGCAGCGCACTGATGCTGACCATTGCGAAAGATAAGGCACGCACCGGCGAAATTTTCTCCGAAGACCCGATCCAGCCCGATGAGCCCGGCGACGAAGACGCAGCCCTCGCGTGGCTCGCGGCCGAGCACAGCTGCGCATAAGACGCGAAAAAGCTCCGCACCGTCGGTGGTGCGGAGCTTTCGTCGATAAGCAGGGAGTGCTTAGTTGAAGCTGTCGCCGCAAGCGCAGGCGGAACCCGCGTTCGGGTTGTCGATGGTGAAGCCCTGCTGCTCGATGGTGTCCGCGAAGTCAATGGTCGCGCCCATGAGGTACGGCACGCTCATCTTGTCCACGACCAAGCGCACGCCGCCGACCTCGTCGGCCTTGTCGCCGTCCAGGTCACGGTCGTCGAAGTAGAGCTGGTAGCGCAGGCCGGCGCAGCCGCCCGGCTGGACAGCGATACGCAGGGACAGGTCGTTACGGCCCTCCTGATCAAGCAGGGCCTTCGCCTTCGCAGCGGCGGCCTCGGTGAGGTTCACGCCGGTGGTAGAGGTGGGGGCAGTCATTGCAGTCTCCTTCGTGCCTCGACTCAAGTCTTTCGATGTGGAGTGGCACCCATGCTACGCGCCACTGGCCATGCACAGTGCAACCGGTAGGCGTGCCGGGTTATTCCACTCCCGCACGCGGGCCTTGTAGCCTAATGAGCGTGAAACTTCCCTGGCAGAAAACCGAGCAGAGCGCAGACGCGGCGCAGGGCTCGACGAAGGTCGAGCTGCCTGAGGCTGAGCAGGTCGAGCAGGCGGAAAAGAAGCTCCCCAAGGGCTACACCCCGCCGAAGGGCCGCCCGACGCCGAAGCGCATCGACCAAGAGATCAAGCGCGGCGTGGTGCGCGACCCCAACGCCGCCACCCCGGCGCAGATCCGTCAGCGCGAAAAAGAGCTGAAGAAGACCATGTCCAAGGAGGAGTGGAAGGCGCACAAGAAGAAGGTGCGGGAGGAAAACCGCGCCCGCAACCGCGAGATCCAGGCCCGCATGGACGCCGGCGACGAGCGCTACCTCACCGAGCGCGACCGCGGCGAGGTCCGCGGGTTCGTGCGCGACTGGGTGGACTCCAAGCGCTTCTTCAACAACTACGTCATGCCGGCCGCGCTGGTGCTTTTGCTGATCATGCTGATCGGCACCTGGCTGCCGCGCGTGTCCGCGGTGCTGTCGCTGTTGAGCCTGCTGTTCATGCTGACCATCTTCATCGAGGGCTTCATTATCGGTATCCGCGCCAACCGTGCGGTGCGCGAGAAGTTCCCGGAGGCCGACACCGGCTTCGGCCTGGGCATGTACGCCTTCTCCCGCGCCACCCAGCCGCGCAACTGGCGCACCCCGAAGCCGCGCGTGGCCGTGGGCGAGAAGGTTTAGGCCATGCAGTTTCCGCCGGTTGACGCCCCGACGCAGTCCCACGGCCACGCCGTCGCCGACGCCTTGGCTGGCTCTGCTGCGGGGCTGGCGCTGGGCAGGCTGGGTTCTCTGGCGTCCAGGATCGCCTCGGTGCAGGGCACGGATGTCCCCGCCCCGTTTGCCCGTCCGCGGGTTGTGATCGTGGCGGGCAAGCACGGCGTTGCCGCGCGCGGCGTGTCCGCGTGGACGGAAGACGCCGGCGACGTGCAGGCCGAGCAGCTGCGCGCCGGCGGCGGCCCGGCCCACGCCGCGGCGCGACTGGCAGGTGCGACGGTGCGCTTCATCGGCGACTACCTGGACGCCCCCACCGGCGCCATCGACGTGGAGCCCGCCACCTCCCCCGAGGTGTTCGACGCCGCCCTCGCCGCCGGCGCCGAGGTGGCGGACAACGAGATCGATTCGGGCGCGGACCTGATCATCCCCGGCGACATCGGGGTGGGCAACACCACCGTCGCCGCGGCCGCCTACGGCGTGTTCACCCGCACCGAGCCGGTGAAAGCCATCGGCCGTGGCTCCGGCATCAACGACAAGGTGTGGAAGGTCAAGGTCGCCGCTGTGCGCGACGCGATGTTCCGCGTGCGCGGCTTCCGGGAGGACACCGTGCGCGTCTGCGCCGAACTGACCGGCCCGGACTTCGCGTTCCTGGTCGGGCTGATCGCCCAGTCCGCCGCGCGCCGCACCCCGGTGCTCATCGGCGAGGCCTACCCCACCCTGGCCGCCTACGTGGCCGAGAGGCTCGCCCCCGGCACGAAGGACTGGCTCATCGCCGGCCAATCCACGGCGGAACCGGCCCATGCCGGCTGCCTCGAGGCACTCAATCTGACGCCGGTACTGTCGCTGGAAATGAAAACGGGCCAGGGCGCAGGGGCCCTGGCCGCGCTTGGCCAGCTCAACCTCGCCGCGGTGTTGGCGGGTGAGGTGCTGGCCGAAGGTGCGTCGACAAGCAACTAGCTCTCAATGAGCACGGTGTTCCAGCCGTGGGTGTCCTCGGCGTCGCCGGTCTGGATGCCGCGCAGGCGCTCGCGCATGGCCATGGTGACCTCGCCGGCCTCGTTGTTGTTCACCGTGAACTCGCCCTCGTTGGACTTCACGGTGCCGACCGGGGTGATCACGGCCGCGGTGCCGCACGCCATGGTCTCGGTGATCGTGCCGTTTTCGACCCCGGAGCGCCACTCCTCCACCGTGATCTTGCGCTCCTCGGCGGTGTAGCCGAGGTCCTCGGCCACCTGCAGCAGGGACTTGCGGGTGATCCCCGGCAGCAGCGAGCCGGTCAGCTCGGGGGTGATGATCTTCGCGTCCGCGCCCGAGCCCTCGACGAACATGAGGTTCATGCCGCCCATCTCCTCGATGTACTTGCGCTCGATGGCGTCCAGCCAGACCACCTGGTCGCAGCCCTTCTCCGCCGCCTGCTGCTGCGCGAGCAGGGACGCGGCGTAGTTGCCGGCGAACTTCGCATCACCCGTGCCGCCGGGGGCCGCGCGGACGTAATCCTCGGAAATCCACACGCTCACCGGCTTCACACCGCCGGAGAAGTACGCGCCAGCCGGCGAGGCGATGATGTAGAAGCTGTAGCTCGACGACGGCTTCACGCCCAGCGTCTTCTCCGTGCCGATCATGAACGGGCGCAGGTACAGCGACGCCTCGCCGCCGGCGGCCGGCACCCAGTCCTTGTCGATATCCACGATCTGGCGCACCGCCTCCAGGAAGACCTCCTCCGGCAGCTCCGGCATGGCCATGCGCTTGGCGGAGTTGTTCAGGCGCTTCGCGTTCTGCTCCGGGCGGAACGCTGTGATGCTGCCGTCGGCGTGGCGGTAGGCCTTCAGGCCCTCGAAGATGGCCTGGCCGTAGTGGAACACGTTGGACGCCGGATCCAGCGAGATCGGTTCGTAGGCGCGCACCTGCGCGTTGTGCCAGCCTTCGTCCTCGGTCCAGTCGATGGAGACCATGTGGTCCGTGAACTGCTGGCCAAACGCCGGGTCTTCGAGGATCTTCGCGCGCTCCGCGTCGGGGGTGGGGTTTGCGGTGGGGGTGATTGTGAATTCGATCTCAGCCATACGGGCCAGGGTACTCCCCTCATTCAGTACCCTCGCAGGGTGTAATTGCCCGCACAACGAAAGGACATCCATGGCCTTCGACATCAGCCTCCCCGCCCGCGGCACCACGGTGCGCACAACGCTCGGCACCACCGCCCCTGAGAGTGCAGCGCTGCTTATCCCCGTCGCGAACGGCGAGGACGGCATCGAGGTCCCCGTCACCGCGCTCGCCCCGAAGGGTCTGCTGGAAGCGCTGGTTGCGGTCGGCGCCAAGGGCACCGAGGGCGAGGTGACGCGTCTGCTTATCGACGGCTCCCTGGTCACCGCATTCGGCCTCGGCGACGCCTCCGAGATCGACGACGAAGCCGTCCGCCGCGGCGTGGGTGCGGCAGCGCGCGCGTTGAACGACGTGGAGCGCGCCGCCATCTCCGCCGAGTTCGGCGTCACCCCCGTGGTGGAGGGCCTGCTTTTGGGCGGCTACACCTACACCGGCCTGAAGTCCCAGGCAGAGGTGCAGGACGACGAAAACACCGACGCCGAGACGCCGCAGACCACCGAGGTCACCGTCGTCGGCGCCGACGAGGCCGAGTACAACGCCGCCGTGATTGTCGCCGAGTCCGTGAACCTGGCGCGCGACCTGGTCAACACCCCGGCGAACTACCTCTACCCCGAGTCCTACGCGTCCGTCATGGGCGAGGTCGCCTCCACGGCTGGCCTGGACATCGAGGTGCTCGACGAGTCCGCGCTGGAAGAGCAGGGCTTCGGCGGCATCCTCGCCGTGGGCCGCGGCTCGTCGCGCCCGCCGCGCCTGGTGCACCTGACCTGGGCGCCTTCAGGTGCATCCAAGAAGGTCGCGCTGGTGGGCAAGGGCATCACCTTCGACACCGGCGGCATCTCGCTCAAGCCCGGCTCCGGCATGGAGGACATGATCTCGGACATGGGCGGCTCCGCAGCCCAGCTGGCCGTCATCGCCGCGGCGGCGCGCCTTGAGCTGCCGGTGCGCGTCGACGCTTGGCTGCCCCTGGCGGAGAACATGCCGTCCGGCACCGCCACCCGCCCGGGCGACGTGATCACCCACTACGGCGGCATCACCAGCGAGGTCATCAACACCGACGCCGAGGGACGCCTCGTGCTTGCCGACGCCATCGCCCGCGCCTGCGAAGACGGCCCCGCCTACCTCATCGAAACGGCCACGCTCACCGGCGCGCAGTTAGTGGCGCTGGGCAACCGCACCGCAGGCGTGATGGGCTCCGATAAGTTGCGCGACCTCATCGCCGAGACCGGCCGCGGCGTGGGCGAGCAGGCCTGGGCCATGCCGCTTCTGGAAGAGCAGGAGGACGAGCTGAAGTCCCCCATCGCCGACATCCGCAACACCCACAACGCGCGCACCGGCGGCATGCTGTTTGCGGGCCTGTATCTATCCCGCTTCGTGCCGGAGGACGTCGAGTGGGCGCACGTCGACGTCGCCGGGCCCGCCTGGAACGGCGGCACCCCCTACGGCTACACCCCGAAGCGTGCCACTGGCGCGCCTGTGCGGACGATTGTGGAGACGTTGTCGCGCCTCGTCGATAAGCAATAGCTTTTTACGCCCCGGCGCTCGCAAGATCTGACAACAGCCCTACATTTCCGCAGTTCGCCACGGGCCGAATTCGGCAGAATGTCAACTTTTACGAGGTTGTCCGCAATGCGGAGCCCGCAAACGGCGTCTTTTGTACGAATCAACAACGCCCCGGCGTTTTCCCAGGTGGGAAACCAGCACGCCGGGGCGTTTTGTCGATTCGTACAAACTAGCCGTAGGGGTTTTCGCCGCGCTCGAACCGGGCGCGGCGCTCCTTTTGCTCCTCGCGTTTGCGCAGAATGCGCTCCTGCTCGATCTTTTTGCGCATGCGGTCGGGGTACCCGGTCTCCTCGACGTCGTAGAGCATGATGCCCAGCATGTCGGCCACCTTATCGATGCCCTTGGGGCCGCCGATACGGCGGCGGGTGTAATTGCCTTTCTCGTCGACGAGGACGACGGACATCTCGTTGACCATTGTTTCCGGCTCGACAAAACCCTCGACGTAGGCACGGCCGACGACCCAGTCGCGCAGGTACTGCGCATCGTCCGGACGAATCGTCTCCCCCGGCGCGCGGGGTGGTTTAAACGTCGTGGACTTCTTGCCTTTGCCGAACAGGTTGAACACGTCCCACATCATACGGTGCACCTCGGACAGGAAAGGTCACCCCTTGGGCAACGTGCGGGGCTTATTACAGGTACGCTTTGTGCCTGTATAGCTTCCAACGTTTCAATGAGGAGACTTAAGAAATGGCGCACTCAGTTGAGATGCCCGAGCTGGGCGAATCGGTCACCGAAGGCACGATCACCACGTGGCTGAAGGAAGTCGGCGACACGGTCGAGGTGGACGAGCCGCTGCTCGAGGTCTCCACCGACAAGGTCGACACCGAAATCCCGTCCCCGGTCGCAGGCGTAATCCTGGAGATCAAGGCCGACGAGGACGACACCGTTGAGATCGGCGACGTGATCGCCATCATCGGCGACGAGGGCGAGGAAGCAGACTCCTCCTCCGACGAGAAGGAAGAGAAGGCCGAGGCTGAGGAGCCTGCCGAGGAGAAGGCTGAGGCGCCGAGGAAGGACGACAAGCCGGCCAAGAAGGCCTCCGGCGACGCCACCGACGTGGAGATGCCGGAGCTTGGCGAGTCCGTCACCGAGGGCACCATCACCACCTGGCTGAAGGAAGTCGGCGACGAGGTTGAGGTCGACGAGCCGCTGCTTGAGGTCTCCACCGACAAGGTCGACACCGAGATCCCGTCGCCGGTTGCCGGCACCCTGATCGAGATCCTGGCTGAAGAGGACGACACCGTCGAGGTCGGCGACGTCATCGCCCGTATCGGCGACGCTGACGCCGCGGCGGCTTCCGACGATGCAGACGACTCCGACGACGCTGAGGAACCGGCCGAGGAGAAGGCTGAGCCGAAGGAAGAGCCCAAGGAAGAGAAGAAGGCCGAGCCGAAGAAGAAGTCTTCCGGCGGTGCGGGCACCAAGGTTGAGATGCCGGAGCTCGGCGAGTCCGTCACCGAGGGCACCATCACCACCTGGCTGAAGTCCGTCGGCGACATGGTTGAGGTCGACGAGCCGCTGCTCGAGGTCTCCACCGACAAGGTCGACACCGAGATCCCGTCCCCGGTCGAGGGCACCATCCTGGAGATCCTGGCTGAGGAAGACGACACCGTCGAGGTCGGCGATGTCATCGTGATCATCGGCGACGCTGACGCCGCCGTCGAGGAAGACGACGCCGACGAGGCTGAAGAGGCCGAGGCAGAGGAGCCGGCCGAGGAGAAGGCTGAAGAGAAGCCGGAACTGAAGGAAGAGAAGAAGGCCGAGCCAAAGAAGACCGAGCCGAAGGCTGAGAAGGCTGCGTCTACCGAGTCCAAGAACGCGTCCGCCAAGGTGAACAACGGCGACAACGTCCCGTACGTCACCCCGCTGGTGCGCAAGCTCGCCGACAAGCACGGCGTGGACCTGAGCACGGTTGAGGGCACCGGTGTCGGCGGCCGCATCCGCAAGCAGGACGTCCTGGCGGCAGCCGAGGGCGGCAAGGCTGGCGGTGCAAAGGCCGACGACAAGGCGACGACCCAGCAGGCGGAGCAGCCGAAGGGCGAGCGCGCCAACTGGTCCACCAAGTCCGTGGACCCGGCGAAGGCGGAGCTCATCGGCACCACCCAGCGCGTGAACCGCATCCGCGAGATCACCGCCGCGAAGATGGTGGAGTCCCTGCAGACCACCGCGCAGCTGACCCACGTGCAGGAGGTCGACGTGACTCGCGTTGCGGAGCTGCGTAAGAAGGTCAAGCCGGCATTCGTCGAGAAGCATGGCGCAAACATCACCTACCTGGCCTTCTTCATCAAGGCCACGGCAGAGGCGCTGGTGTCCCACCCGAACGTCAACGCCTCCTACGACGCTGACGCGAAGGAGATCACCTACCACTCCGACGTCAACATCGGCATCGCCGTGGACACCCCGATGGGCCTGCTGGTACCGGTGATCAAGCAGGTGCAGGACATGAACCTGGCCGACATCGCGAAGGCGATCACGGACCTGGCGTCCCGCGCGCGCGACAAGAAGCTGCGTCCGGACGATCTGTCCGGTGCGACCTTCACCGTGACCAACATCGGTTCCGAGGGCGCGCTGCTGGATACCCCGGTGCTGACCCCGCCGCAGGCCGGCATCCTGGGCACCGCCGCGATTGAGAAGCGCCCGGTCATCGTGACCGAGGACGGCATCGACTCCATCGCGATCCGCCAGATGTGCTACCTGCCGTTCACCTACGATCACCAGCTGATCGACGGTGCGGACGCGGGCCGTTTCGTAACCACGATCAAGGACCGCATCGAGCAGGGCGATTTCGAGGCTGATCTCGACATCTAGCCCCGGAATGCGCTGAACCCGGCACCGTCTTTCGGTGCCGGGTTTCGTCGTTTTTGGCATAAAGTGGCGGTATGGCTGACACGTTCAAATCATTTCGTAACTCCACCGACCACTTCATGCGCGAGGCCCTCGGCGGCCTTGTCGCCGCGCACCCCTGCGCCGAGTGGCACGACGAGGGCTTCGTGGGGCTTTTGCTTGACGACGCCACCAAAGGCGAACCCCGAGTAGCCGTCATCTCCGGCGGCGGATCGGGCCACGAACCGATGCACGCCGGTTTCATCGGCGCCGGCATGCTGGATGCGGCCTGCCCGGGCCTGCTATTCACCTCCCCCAACGCGGTGCAGATCGGCGCGGCCACGGAGTGGGCCAACCGCGGCGCGGGCGTGGTGCACGTGGTGAAGAACTACACCGGCGACGTGATGAACTTCACCGTCGCCGCGAACCACGCCGACGCTGAGGTGGCGCAGGTGCTTGTGGACGACGACGTGGCCACCGAGATCGACAACGACGACTCGCCGGGCCGCCGTGGCACGGGTGCCACGGTGATCGTGGAGAAGGTCGCCGGCGCTGCGGCGGCGCGGGGCGACGACCTGCAGGCGGTGGCTGAGGTTGCCCAGCGCGCGGCGGATCAGTCCCGCAGCATGGCGGTAGCGCTGCAGCCGGGCCACTCCCCGACCTCGGACCGCGCGACGTTCGACTTGGGCGAAGGCCAGATCGAGATCGGCGTGGGCATCCACGGCGAGCCGGGCGTGGAGCGCCGCGACATTGCTGGCGCGCAGCTGACCGCCGCCGCGCTGGTGGAAGAGCTCCTGGATGGCATCCTGTCCTCGCTGCGCGACGCCGGCGTTGAGGGCGAGGACGTCATGCTCTTCGTCAACGGCCTGGGTGGTACGAGCCAGCTGGAGCAGGACCTGGTCTTCGGCGAGGCGGTCAAGCAGCTGACGCAACGGGGGCTGAAGGTGCGCCGCGGGATGCGCGGCACGCTAGTGACCTCGCTGAACATGGCGGGCATTTCACTCACGCTCACCGTGCTCGACGACGAGCTGATCCAGCTCATCGACGCCGACACCGCCTCCCCCGCCTGGCCCGGCACCGTCGCGGACCCCGAGTACGCGGAAGCGCGCATGGTCGACAACGAGGCACAGCCGGATAGCGGCGAGGAGAACGCGTGGCTGACCGGCTTTGTGGAACGCCTCGCCGCCAGCTACGACGACCTGACGGCCCTGGACCGGGAGGCCGGCGACGGCGACTTCGGTCAGAATATGGAGGCGGCCTTTGGTGACGTCGATAGGCCTGTGCGGGGCGCCGATGCAGAGGTGCTGAATTTCTTCGCCCACCGCATGCTGGTGCGCGCCGGTGGCACCTCGGGGGCGGTGCTGGGCACGCTCTTCCGCCAGATGGCGGACGCGTTCGAGGACGCGGGTGTTGACTCGCGCGACGCGGACGGCGCCGCGTTTGCCGGGGCGCTGGCCGAGGGGCTGCAGCGCGGCGTCGACGCCATCACGGAGCTCGGCGGCGCGAAAGAGGGCGACAACACGCTCGTCGACGCCCTCGCACCGGCCGCCCGCGCCGCCAAAGACGCCAGCGACAGCGTCGACGAGGTGCTCGAGCACGTCTTCGCCCCGGCGGTCGAGGGCGCGAAGGCGACCCGCGGCATGCAGGCGAAAAAGGGCCGCGCGTCCTACCTCAGCGAGAGCGCGAAAGACGTGCCGGATCCGGGCGCGATCGCGGTGACGTGGCTGTTCGGAGAAGCGGGTGTAGACGAGTTCTAAATCGGGCTTTCTGGGGCTGAGAAACAGCTAAGCTGTCGCGTGGTTATCACGACCCGATTTTCAAGGAGCCCCAGTTGGATTACATCTCCCGCCATATCGGCCCAGACCAGGCAGAACAGCAGGAAATGCTGGATGCCCTGGGTTACGATTCCATCGATGCGCTGATCAACGCCGCGGTGCCCTCCGGCATCCTGGCGGAGCAGCCGCTCGACCTGCCGGAGGCGCTGACGGAGTACGAGGCCCAGGACCGCCTGCGCGAGCTCGCAGACAAGAACACCGTGCTGCGCGCGTTCTACGGCCAGGGCTTCTCCTCCACCCTGACCCCGCCCGTGATCCGCCGCGGCGTGGTGGAGGACGCCGGCTGGTACACGGCCTACACGCCATACCAGGCCGAGATTTCGCAGGGCCGCCTCGAAGCGCTGCTGAACTTCCAGACCATGGTGCAAGATCTCACCGGTCTGGACATCGCGAACGCATCGCTTCTCGACGAAGCATCCGCCGCCGCCGAAGCCGTCGGCCTGATGTCGCGTGTGGTGAAGAAGGGCCGCCGGGTGCTTCTGGATTCGCGCCTGCACCCGCAGGTGATCACAGTCGCCTCCGAGCGCGCCCGCGCGATCGACCTAGAGGTCGAGGTGGCCAACCTGGCCGAGGGCGTGGTCGGCGAGGACCTCGTCGGCGCCGTGTTCGCCTACCCGGGCACCGAGGGCGACATCGTGGACCCGCGCCCGGTGATCGAGGCGATCCACGAGCGCGGCGGCCTGGTCGCCGTCGACGCCGATATCCTGGCTCTGATAATGCTTGAGTCCCCCGGCGAGTTCGGCGCGGACATCGCCATCGGCACCACGCAGCGCTTCGGCGTGCCGCTGTTCTACGGCGGCCCGCACGCGGCCTACATGGCGGTGCGCGAGAAGCTGCAGCGCCAGATGCCGGGCCGCCTGGTGGGCGTGTCCAAGGACGCCGAGGGCTACCCCGCCTACCGCCTGGCCCTGCAGACGCGCGAGCAGCACATCCGCCGCGAGCGCGCCACCTCCAACATCTGCACCGCGCAGGCGCTTTTGGCCGTCACGGCGTCGATGTACGCCGTCTACCACGGCCCTGAAGGCTTGAAGGACATCGCGCGTGCGGTGCACCAGCGTGCGGCGGACTTCGCCGCGTCGCTCGAGGCTGCCGGCGTGAAAGTCAAGCACGCCGAATTCTTCGACACGGTGGCGGTTGAGGTTGCGGGGGCACCGGAGGTCGTCGCAAAGCTTGCTGCTTCTGGGTACCTGGTGCGCGCAATCGACGAGACCACCGTCGGCGTCTCCTTCGGCGAGGACACCACCGACGCCGACGTCGAGGCGCTGCTTGCGGGCTTCGGGGCTTCCGTCGCTGAGGGCGCGGCGCGCATCCCGGCGGCGCTGGAGCGCACCACCGACTTCCTCACCCACGAGACGTTCAATCGCATCCACTCCGAGACGCAGATGATGCGCTACATCCGCACGCTCGGCGACAAGGACCTCGCGCTGGACCGCACGATGATCCCGCTGGGCTCGTGCACCATGAAGCTCAACCCCACCGCTGGCCTGGAGGCGATCACCTGGCCGGGCTTCGCCAACGTGCACCCCTACACCCCTGACCAGTACACCGAGGGCTGGCGCGAGCTTATCGACGAAATCCGCGCCTGGCTGGTAGCAATCACCGGCTACGCCGAAGTGTCCGTGCAGCCGAACTCCGGCGCGACCGGCGAGCTGGCCGGCCTTCTGGCCATCCGCGCGTACCACGTGGCCAACGGCGACACCGAGCGCGACATCTGCCTCATCCCGGCCTCGGCCCACGGCACGAACGCGGCGTCGGCGACGCTGGCGAACCTGCGCGTCGTGGTGGTGAAAACCGCCGACGACGGTTCGATCGACCTTGAGGACCTGGACGCGAAGCTGGAGAAGCACGCCGACGCCGTGGCCGCGATCATGCTCACCTACCCGTCCACGCACGGCGTGTACGAGGAAGACGTCCGCGTAGTCTGCGACAAGGTGCACGCGGCCGGCGGGCAGGTCTACATCGACGGCGCGAACATGAACGCCCTGACCGGCATCGCGCGCCCGGGCGACTTCGGCGGCGACGTCTCGCACTTGAACCTGCACAAGACGTTCACCATTCCGCACGGTGGCGGCGGCCCGGGCGTGGGCCCGATCGGCGTGGGCGAGCACCTGATCCCGTTCCTGCCAGGCGACCCGACTGCCGCCGACGGCGAGGGTGGCGTGCCGGTGACCTCCACGTTGTACGGCTCCGCTGGCGTGCTGCCGATTTCCTGGTCGTACATCGCCATGTCCGGTGCCGCCGGCCTGCGCAGCGCAACCGAGCACGCCGTGCTGGGCGCGAACTACATCGCACGCGCGCTGAACGACTCCTACCCGGTGCTCTACACCGGCAACGACGGCCTGGTCGGCCACGAGTGCATTCTGGACCTGCGCGAACTTACCGACGCCTCCGGTGTCACCGCGGCTGACGTAGCCAAGCGCCTGATCGACTACGGCTTCCACGCCCCCACCCTCGCCTTCCCGGTCGCCGGCACGCTGATGGTGGAGCCGACCGAGTCCGAGGACCTGGCCGAGCTGGACCGCTTCATCGAAGCGATGCGCTCCATCCGCGCCGAGATCCAGGAGATCATCGACGGCAACGTCGAGTACGAAAACTCCGTCGTGCACAACGCGCCGTTTACCGCCGCCAGCGTGATCCGCTCGCAGTGGCCGTACGAGTTCACCCGCGAGAAGGCCGCTTACCCGGTGGATTCGCTGGTGCACGCGAAGTACTTCCCGCCGGTGCGGCGCATCGACGAAGCCTTCGGCGACCGCAACCTCCAGTGCGCCTGCCCGCCGCCGGAAGCCTTCGACACCGAAACCGAATCCTAAGGAGGAACACCCATGCCACAGACCCCGCTGCATGCCACCCACGAAAAGCTCGGCGCCAGCTTCACCGATTTCGGCGGCTGGGAGATGCCGCTGAAGTACGGCTCCGAGCTGGAGGAGCACCGCGCCGTCCGCAACGACGTGGGCATCTTTGATCTGTCCCACATGGGCGAGATCACCGTCCAGGGCCCCGACGCCGCCGCGTTTTTGGATTACGCGCTGATTTCCAACTTCACCGCGCTGAAAGAAGGCAAGGCGAAGTACTCCATGATCGTCGCCGAGGACGGCGGCATCCTGGACGACCTGATCACCTACAAGTTCAGCGACAACCATTTCATGGTCGTGCCCAACGCCGCGAATACTGCCGCCGTGTGGGCCGCGTTTGAGGCCCGCAAGGGCGACTTCGAGGTGGAGCTGAGCAACAATTCGGAGGCGTTCGCGCTGGTTGCGGTCCAGGGCCCGCGTGCGCTTGAGGTGTTGGAGCCTTTGCTTAGCGACGACGCCTCCGCCCTGTCCTACTACTCCGGCGCGTGGATGACCCTCGACGGCGTGGAAACCTTCGTCGCCCGCACGGGCTACACCGGCGAGGACGGCTTCGAGCTGTTCTGCACCAGCGAGGACGCGCAGAAGGTGTGGGACGCCGTCATCGGCTCCGGCACCCCCTGCGGCCTGGCGGCGCGCGACTCGCTGCGCCTGGAGGCCTCGATGCCGCTGTACGGCCACGAGCTGACCGCCGAGATCACCCCGGTGGAGGCCGGCATGGGCCGCGCGTTCGCCAAGAAGGAGGCGGACTTCGTGGGCAAGGACGCGCTGACCGGCCGCGAGCCGAGCGTCGTCATCGCGGGCCTGACCTCCGAGCAGCGTCGCGCCGCGCGCGAGGGCGCCGAAGTGTTCCTGAAAGGCACCGACGACAAAATCGGCGTGGTCACCTCCGGCCAGCCGTCGCCGACGCTGGGCTACCCGGTCGCGCTCGCGCACCTGGACCCGCAGCACGCGGAAGAGGGCACGGAAGTGGAAATCGACATCCGCGGACGCCGTTACCCGTTTACTATTGCACCGACCCCGTTTTACTCCCGAAAGGACGCATAACCATGGAGCTGAAGCCGGATTTCTACTACTCCGAGGACCACGAGTGGATCAACGCCACCCCGGACGAAGCAGCAGGTAAGACCGTGCGCGTGGGCATCACCCACGTCGCCGCTGACCGCCTCGGCGAGGTCGTCTTCGCGGAGCTGCCGCAGGTCGGCGACACCGTAACCGCCGGCGAGACCTGCGGCGAGATCGAGTCCACCAAGTCCGTCTCCGACCTGTACTCCCCGGTCACCGGCACCGTCACCGCGCTCAACGAGGACATCGACGGCGCCTACGAGGCCATCAACAACGACCCGTACGGCGAGGGCTGGCTCTTCGAGGTGGAGGTCGAGGAGGTCGGCCCGCTGATGACCGCCGACGAGTACGCCTCCTCCAACGGGGTGTAAACCGGCGGGGACTAGGGTGGCAGGGTATGACTGCCCCGCGCGACCCGTTTTTCCCCGCCGACAAATCCATCCGAGCCTCAGCCGCGCCCATTGACGTGCGCGAGCTGGGGCTCGTGGACTATCAGGAAGCCTGGGACCTCCAGGCGGACATTGCTTCTCGACGGGCCAAAGGCGAACTGCCGGACACAGTTTTGGTCCTCGAGCACCCCTCCACCTTCACCGCCGGCAAGCGCACGCAGCCGGAGGACATGCCCGACCCCGCCTACCCCGTGCCCGTGGTGCCGGTGGACCGCGGCGGGCGCATCACTTGGCACGGCGAGGGCCAGCTGGTGGTCTACCCCATCATCAAGCTCGCCGAACCGGTGGACGTGGTCGACTACGTGCGCCGTCTCGAAGAAGCGCTCATCCAGGTCGTGCGCGACGCCGGTGTGACCACGGCGGGCCGTGTCGACGGCCGCTCCGGGGTCTGGGTGCCGGAGGAGACGAAGGCGGTGGACCCGGCAGCGTCGACACGCGAACGCAAGATTGCCGCCCTGGGCATCCGCATCACCCGCGGCGTGACCATGCACGGCCTCGCGCTGAACTGCGACAACACGCTCGAGCACTACGAACACATCGTCGCCTGCGGCATCGACGACGCCGACGTGACCACCCTGTCGCTCGAGCTCGGCCGCGACGTCACCCCGGTTGACATGGCCGCGCCGATGGTGTGCGAACTCGAGCGCGCGCTGTCCGGCGAGCTGGTCGTGGCGGACCACACATTCGCCACCCGACCGGACCCCTCGAAGGGTTTGACACGGAAGGTACGGTGAGAAGCGTGACTGTAGCACCAGAAGGCCGCAAGCTTTTGCGCGTTGAGGCGCGCAACTCCGAAACACCGATTGAGAAGAAGCCGCGGTGGATCCGCAACTCCGTCAAGACCGGTCCCGAATACGAGGACATGAAGCAAAAGGTCAAGGGCGCGGGTCTGCACACCGTGTGCCAAGAGGCGGGCTGCCCGAACATCCACGAGTGCTGGGAGTCGCGTGAGGCGACCTTCCTCATCGGCGGATCCCGTTGCTCGCGGCGCTGCGACTTCTGCGACATCGCCTCCGGCCGCCCGGATCCCCTGGACCGCGACGAGCCGCGCCGCGTGGCAGAAGAGGTCAAAAGCCTCAACCTGAACTACTCCACCATCACCGGTGTCACCCGCGACGACCTCGACGACGAGGGCGCCTGGCTCTACGCCGAGGTCGTGCGCAAGATCCACGAGCTCAACCCGCACACCGGCGTGGAAAACCTCACCCCGGACTTCTCCGGCAAGCCGGACCTGCTCCAGGAGGTCTTCGAGGCCCGCCCCGAGGTCTTCGCCCACAACGTGGAGACCGTGCCGCGCATCTTCCGCCGCATCCGCCCAGCGTTCCGCTACGAGCGCTCCCTCGACGTGATCCGCCAGGCCCGCGACTTCGGGCTGATCACCAAGTCCAACCTCATCCTCGGCATGGGCGAGACCCGCGAGGAAGTCCTCGAGGCGCTGCACGACCTGGTGGACGCAGGCTGCGACATCATCACGATCACCCAGTACCTTCGCCCCGGCCCGACCTACCACCCGATCGACCGCTGGGTGAAGCCGGAAGAGTTCATCGAGTACCGCGACGCCGCCTACGAGATGGGCTTCGGCGCCGTCATGTCCGGCCCGCTGGTGCGCTCCTCCTACCGTGCCGGCAAGCTCTACGTCGAGGCGATGGCCCACCGCGGCCTCGAGCTGCCGGAGAATCTCGTGCACTTGGCGGAGACGTCGCAAGGCGATACTGCCCAAGAAGCCTCCACCCTGCTGAAGAAGTACGGCGCCTCCGCAGACCACCCGGTGGAGACCCGCTAGGGTCTTTGGCCCGCGTCTTGGCTGTGGCATACAGTTATGGCCATGGCTAAGACGCAGGACAAGGAAGCGGCGAAAGCCGCCAAGAAAGAACAGCGCGCCGCGAAGCGCGCCAAGGGCAAAGCAACCCGCTCGCAGCTCAAGCAGGCGTTCGACATCCAGCGCAAGCGCGACAAGGCGCTCATCCCGATCATGCTCGCCTGCGTGCTCGGCGGCGGGCTGCTGTTCTTCCTTCTCGGCCTGTGGTGGGGCGCGAAGTGGTTCTGGCTGATCATGGGCCTGATCCTGGGCGCTGTGCTGGCGATGTTCATCTTCTCCCGCCGCCTGGAGAAGTCCATGTACGACGAGGTCGGCGACACCCCCGGCGCCGCCGGCTGGACGCTGGAGAACATGCGCAACACGATGGGCATCGTCTGGCAGACCAAAACCGGTGTGCAGGCCAACACCCACATGGACACCGTGCACCGAGTGGTGGGCAACCCGGGCGTCGTGCTCGTCGGCGAGGGCGACCCGAGCCGCCTGAAGTCCCTGATGGGCAAGGAGCACAAGCGTGTGGAGCGCCTGCTGGCGGGCGTGCCCGTCTACGAGGTCTACGCCGGCGAAGGCGAAGGCCAGGTGCGCAACCGCGACCTGCAGAAGCACCTGCTCAAGCTGCCGAAGAACTACCAGAAGGACGAGGTGTACAACCTCGCCGCCAAGCTCGACGCGATGGATTCCCGCGGCCGCGGCGCCCAGGCCGCCGGCCTGCCGGGCGGCCCGCTGCCGAAGCAGGCGCAGAACATGGCGGGCATGAACCGCAAAATGCGCCGCATGCAGGAGCGCAAGGGCGGCAAGTGACCGCACACAACCCGCCCATGGACGCCGAGGCGAACACCTGTCTTCGCTTCGGCGTCTTGCTGTTGGCTGCCGGCGCGTCCGGCTACCGCGTGATCCGCGCGGTGAAGCGCTGCGCGCGCTCCGTGGGCTTCGACAACGCCGACGTCATCGTCGGCTTCAACACCATCAGCTGCACGTTCCACCGCGGCGAGCAGTTCCGCACCGCCGTGTCGGACGTGCCGCTGCCGGGTGTCAACGCCTCGCGCATCGAGGCGCTGGAGACCGCCGCGCACTCGCTGCTGCAGAGCTACCGCACCCCCGAGGTCATCAACGCGGTGCTGGACGAGATTGAACGCATCCCCTCCCCACGCTGGGGCTTTCGCCTATCGACGCTCGCCGCCGGGCTGGCCTGCGCCGGATTCGCAGTGCTGAACCAGTTCGGGCTCACCACCGCCGCGCTGGTGTGCCTGGCGGCGATGCTGGGCCAGCTCGTGCGCGCGTTTTTGCACAAGGCCCACTTCAACCTGATCGGCATCACCATGACCGCGTCGTTTGTTGCCTCCGCGGCGTTCCTGCTGCTGGCGCAGGTGGTGCCGATAGCGGGCGTGGTCTCCCCCGGCTTCGTCGCGGCCGTGCTGTTTCTCATCCCTGGCTTCCCGTTGTTCACCTCGTTTGTGGACCTCGCCCGCTTCGACTTCACCGCCGGGATCCCGAGGCTGTTTTTCGCCCTCGAGATCATCGTGGTGATCATGCTGACCGTCTCCGTGGTCGCGATGCTCTCCGGCACCCCGGACCTGCCGTCGGCGGCGGTGCCGAGGTCGGCGGAGTTCATGGTCGCCGGGGCGCTGGCCAGCTTCGTCAGTGTGGGCTGCTTTGCGTTGCTGTTCAATTCGTCGAGACGCATGGCGCTCATCGCCGCAACCCTCGGGATGGTGGCCAACGCCGCGCGCCTCGCATTGCTTGCGGACGGGGTGCGCTCCTACCTCGCCGCGTTCGTCGCCGCGCTGATCATCGGCATCGCCGGCGGGGTGTTGGGCCAGGTGGCGAAGGTGCCGCGCACCACCGTGACCATCCCGGCAGCCGTGGTGATGATCCCCGGCCCCGTCATCTATGCCGCGGTGCACAACTTCGCGGTCGGCGACATCATCAACGCGCTGTCGAAGTTCACCGAAGTGTCCTTCGTGGTGCTGTTCATCGCCGGCGGGCTCTCCGTCGGACGCATGCTCACCGACCCGACCTGGGCGTTCTTCCGGTACATCGACTTCGACCACGAACTCGTCGGCGAGGAACGCCCCATCAACAACTAGGTGCGGATCACCGTCGTGGTGGTGGCGCGGTCGTGCATGCCGCGCCCGTCGGCGTCCACAAGCGCCGCCGGCAGCACAAAGCCCGTCAGGATCGTGCGCACCGCCGCGCGCCACAGCCCCACCGGGGCCTCCTTGTCCACGCGGGCCACACCCATGCCCAGCACCGCCATGCCCGGGGTGCGGGCGAACAGCCAGCCGCACACGATACCGAGGACGATCCACAGCAGGTACGTCGCGGTGTAGCGGTCCCCCAACGCGGACGTGTTCGCCGTGATCAGCGACGCCGCCACCGCGCACAACGCCCAGTCGATGAGCACCCCGCCCATGCGGCGCAGCACCGACGCCTGGGATCCCTGCCCCTCCTTCGGCAACCCCAAGAACTGCCCCGGGTAGTCAGGCAGAGCGTCCTCCCCTGAGAATTGGTTGGGGATTTCGGGACCGTCGTGCCAGGTTTGTCGTCGAGAAGCAGCCATGCCTCCGAAGCGTAGCGGGACGTCCGCGTAGACTTGAAACCGCTTATGTCCGACACACAACGAGGAGTACTGCCCGTGTCCTTCGACAACATCGAAGACGTCAAGAAATTCATCGCCGACGAGGAGGTGGAATTCATCGACGTGCGCTTCACCGACGTGCCCGGCATCGAACACCACTTCTCCATCCCGGCATCGATGTTCGACGAAGACGTGATGGAAGAAGGCCTCGCCTTCGACGGCTCCTCCATCCGCGGCTTCACCACCATCGAAGAATCCGACATGACCCTCATGCCGGACCTCGCCACCGCCAAGCTGGACCAGTTCCGCGGTGCGAAAACCCTGAACGTGAAGTTCTTCGTCAACGACCCGTTCACCCACGAGCCGTTCTCCCGCGACCCGCGCAACGTAGCCAAGAAGGCCGAGGAATACCTGCGCTCCACCGGCATCGCCGACACCTGCTCCATCGGCGCAGAAGCGGAGTTCTACCTGTTCGACTCCATCCGCTACGAGGTGGAAGGCCACTCCGCGTTCTACGAAATCGACGCCGAGGAAGGCTGGTGGAACCGCGGCAACGAGGTCGAGGCCGACGGCTCGCCGAACCTGGGCTACAAGAACCGCTGGAAGGGCGGCTACTTCCCCGTCCCGCCCCACGACAAGACCGTCGAGGTGCGCGACGCGATGGTGCGCAACCTCGCCGCCGCCGGCTTCGACATCGAGCGCTTCCACCGCGAGGTGGGCAACGGTGGCCAGCAGGAAATCAACTACCGCTTCAACACCCTGCTGCACGCGGCCGACGACCTGCAGGACTTCAAGTACATCATCAAAAACACCGCGACGCTGTACGACAAGACCGCCACGTTCATGCCTAAGCCGCTCGCCGGCGACAACGGCTCCGGCATGCACGCCCACCAGTCGCTGTGGAAGGACGGCGAGCCGCTGTTCTACGACGAGTCCGGCTACGGCGGCCTGTCCGACATCGCCCGCTGGTACATCGGCGGCCTGCTCGAGCACGCCGGCGCGGTGCTGGCATTCACCAACCCGACGCTGAACTCCTACCACCGCCTCGTGCCGGGCTTCGAGGCGCCGATCAACCTGGTGTACTCGCAGCGCAACCGCTCCGCCGCCATCCGCATCCCGATCACCGGCGCGAACCCGAAGGCCAAGCGCATCGAGTTCCGTGCCCCGGACCCATCGGGCAACCCGTACCTCGGTTTCGCGGCGATGCTCATGGCGGGCATCGACGGCATCAAGAACCGCATCGAGCCGCACGCCCCGGTGGACAAGGACCTCTACGAGCTGCCGCCGGAGGAAGCCAAGGACATCCCGCAGGCGCCGACCTCACTCGAGGCCGCGCTCAAGGCCCTGCAGGCGGACCACGACTTCCTCACCGAAGGCGACGTGTTCACCGAGGACCTCATCGAGACCTACATCAAGCTCAAGTACGACAACGAGATCACCCCGGTACGCCTGCGTCCCACCCCGCAGGAGTTCGAGATGTACTTCGACTGCTAGGTTTGCATAGCCTGACCTGCAGTAAGGCAGGCCGAACTTCCTTGCGGGGGTGATTCGGCCGGGCGATGATTAGGTCATGACTGATCTGATGGATTGTCCGGGCACGGCGGAAGGTGGCGTCGATAGGCATGAGCCCGGCACCGGCGAGCGGCTGAACAGCCTGCGCGCCGCGGTGCTCGGGGCGAACGACGGCATCGTCTCCACCGCCGCCGTGGTCGTCGGCGTGGCGGGCGCGACGTCCGATGCGACCACGATCGCGATGTCCGGCCTGGCCGCGGTGATCGGCGGCGCGGTGTCGATGGCGCTGGGCGAATACGTCTCAGTGTCCTCGCAGCGCGACTCCGAGCGCGCCATGGGGATGTCCGAGGAGATGCAGGTCAACCCGTGGTCCGCGGGCATCGCGTCGTTCCTGTCGTTCCTGCTCGGCGCCGCATTGCCCTTTGCGACGGCGCTGCTCGCCCCCGCATCCTGGCGCATCGCCGCGATCTTCGTGCTGACCCTGGTGGCGCTCGCGTTGACGGGCGCGCTGTCCGCGAAGCTCGGCGAGGCCCCGGTCACCCGCTCGGTGACCCGCATCGTGGTCGGCGGCACCATCGCGCTGGCGGCGACGTTCGCCATCGGCTCGCTGTTCGGAGCGAACGTGGGCTAGAAACACACCGCGGTCCAACAGTGACCTGCCCAACCAGAACCCGACCGAATCGGCGCAAAACCGCAGGTCGGGTTTTGTGCTGCCGGGGCCGTTTTGGTGCAACGGGTCCCGCCCGGTGGGCCGCGCGAGCACCTTCCCAAAAAAGGGATTACCATGCGCTGAGTGACTGACAAGTTCCGCCAACTGCCACCGCCCGGCCCCGCGTGGGGCGGCAGCCTCATGGGCACCTCAATCGTGTCGCGATTGCTCGTGGAAATGGACCACCAGTTCTTCGCCGCCGTCTTCGCCGCGATCGCGTGTTTCATCCTCGTCGTGCTCGTGTACGGGTTCGCGCGCTACCGCCACCCCAGCTTCAAGCGCACCACCATGGCGGAATGGTCGATGTTCTTCATCGGCATCCTCGCACTGGGTGCTGCGCTTTCTGGGCTTACCGACGAAGGCGTCTACCGCCTCATCGGCTTCTGGGTCGGCGCCCCCGTCACCGTCATCACCTGGGCCATCCAGCTCAGCCGCTTTGAGGGCGCGCCGAAGTTCACCTGGGGCCTGCCGTTGGTCGGCCCGATGATTTCCGCGTCGGTGGCTGGTTGGCTCGCCCGCGACTACGGGCAGTTCTACCACGTGCTCGGCACCGTGTTCTTCCTGATGTCCCTGTTCACCGCGGTGCCCACGTTCGCCCGCGTGTACTGGGCCGCGTGGCACGGGAAGGTGGACCTTTCGGGGCCGCTGTCGGCGACCGCATGGGTGCCGCTGGGCGTGATCGGCCAATCCACCACCGCGATGCAGATTTTGTTCCCCGGAAAATTCTCCATCCACTACGGCTACGTCGCGCTCGTCTTGGCTATCCCCCTGGGCATTTGGGCGATGTTCAACTTCTACCCCAACGTCGCGCGCTGGGTGGAGTACTCGCCGGCCTGGTGGGCGTGCACGTTCCCGCCGGGCACGGTGAGCATGGGCGGGCACCAGGTCGCGCTTGTCAACGGCTCGCACTGGCTCGACGTCGTCGCGTTGACGCTGCCGTTCCTGCTCATCGTGCACTGGTCGCTGTGTTCCGGCCGCTTCATCAGCTGGGTGCTTGAAGGCCGCCGCGACGCCGCGCGCGATCGCCTTCCGACGTCCCTCAGGTAAGAACGCACACCAAATTCCCCGCCCGGTGGGGCGGGTTTTTGGTGTGTGGGGGTTAGTCGAAGAGCAGTTCCATCGCGCCCGGGGTGGTCATGGGGACGCGTGTGCCGTTGGGGGCGACCCAGTGGATTCTCGCGTTGGGGTTGTCGATGTAGCCGAACGGGCCTTGCCTGTTGTCGGCGTTGACGCCGTTGTGGAAGGGGCAGAGTTCGGCGAGGTTGTCCATGTTGGTCATTCCCCCGTAGCGCCACGCGTTGATGTGGTGGGTTTGGGTGGTCTCTGCCGAGTGTTTGCAGTCGGGAAACGCACACGACGGGCAGAGCAGCTTCGACATGACCTTCTGCTTCGCGTTGGCGCAGCGCTTACCGTAGTAGAGGTTGACTGGGCCTTCCTGGGGGTGGAACGCGGCGACTTCGAGTATGTCGCCGAATTCGTGCTCCATGTATTCGGCACCGGTCATGGTGGTGCCGTCGGTGCAGATCAGCGTCACCTCGTCGGCGTGGCCGGATTGGATGCGGGCCCAGTCGGCGATCGGCACGAGAATGATCGGCCGGAAATTCGCCTTCGGCACGCCTTTGCCGTCGCGCAGGATGCTGATGAGTGTGTGGGCAATTTGGGCGGCGGCGGGGTCGTCGGCGTCGATGAGTTGTCGCAGCAGGTGCTCCAGGTCCGCGAGGTCGCGCTCGTTGTAGGTGAGGATCATGGTGCGCATGCCTGCCTTCGAGCGGGAAAACTTACACGAGGGTGGGGCGGGTTTGACGGGTTGTTTGATCAACCGTTTGATGCGCTTCGTCAGGGCCCTGTAGGAGCCGCGGTGGCGCACCAAATCCAACCTAATGCGCCAGCGTTCGGCTGCGCCTTCGACGGCGAGGAGTTTCTTCTCGATGTGCACGAGCTGGTCGATAGGTAAACCCTCGGCGGCGGCGAGGGCGTCGCGTTGTTTGCGGGTGAACTGGGTCGGCCCGAAGTAGGTGTGGTGCACCCGCGCCAAATCACGCACTCGGCCAGACGACAGGCCGGTGGCCATGGCTACGTCGCGGTCGAAGTCGGCGAGGACGGTAACGCCTGCGGAAACAAAGTCAGTGAAGTTCATGGCCCAGAAGCTATGGCAGCGCAACCCCCAGCACCAGACCCTGCCCGAATTGTGGATAACTTAACCTGAGAAATTCACAAAGCGCAGGTCACAGGGCTAAATTCAGATCTACGTCCACCCCGTCGACGCGGCCGCGCGAGGTGAACTGCCACACTGTGGGCGTCGGAAAGCCAACCGGGCGCGGCCAGTCCCCCACGTCCAAAGGCGACGCAGCAACGTCAACCATCGGGTTCGAGCCCCACTGCGCCAACCACAACGCGCCGAACTCGGCCACGTCCGCGAGCAGCATGTGCCGCCGCCAGTACCAGGCGTTCGTGTAGACCCCGGCCACCTCGACGCCTGCGGAGGAGAAGGAGTGGTGGGCGGAGCGGACGTCGAGAAGCGAAAGCCCCGCGGGGGACTCGACGTCGAGCCACATAGGCAAGCGGCGGCCCCCGAGAACCTCAAGCGAGGCCGACACCTGCTCCGAGATGGAGGTCCCTTCGGACGGGGCGCGCAGGAAGTGGTACGCGGCGGTCGCGTGTGGGGCGAACGACGAAAACGCCGCGTCCTGGTACGTGCCGTCGGTTGTGCGGGCGATGACGAAGTCGAAGCGGGAAACGTCGAGCCCGGCCTGGTGCTCCGAGACGTCGACGCCGAGCCTCACCGCTTGGTCAGCCCCATGCGCGGCGCGAAGCTGCCCGGGTGGCGGCGCTGCGCGGCGGCGTCCGCGATGGCCAGGCGCCACTTCGGGTCGCGCACCGGCATCTGGGAGATGGGGAACCAGCCGGCCTCGGTGTTTTCGTCGTCGCCGACCGCGGGTTCGACGGTGGGATCTTGCGGCTCGCAGCGCAGCTGCACCGTCATGTAGCTGGCCTTATCCCCGTTCGCGTGCGTGACCGGGCCGTGCGCGCCGACGCCCAAAATCGCCGCGGCGGTCACCCGCACGCCGGTTTCCTCCAGCACCTCGCGCACGGCGGCGACGTGCGGCTCCTCGCCCGGGTCCGCGATCCCTGTCACAGGCGTCCACTCGCCGTTGTCGGCGCGGCGCACCAGCAGCACCTCGGGGACGGCCCACGGCGACGCATCGGTGGCGTCGCGAAGCACGACGGCGCACACGGCGGGCACCCACATCAGGTCGGTACCAATTTTCTTGCGGGTTTCCACGATGAACTCCGGGATAGGCATGGTGGCAAGTGTACAATCCCTGAAATTATGAGCACCGCCGTTTCCGACAAGCAGCCCTGGGTCAGACGCGTCCCCGCGCCCCTGTTCGTCGCGGTGTACGGCGCGCTGGTCATCCTGGTGATTTTCGGTGTGGCGATGGCGGCGAGCCGCACCACGGCGAGCACCCCGGAGGACGCGGAACTGCCGCAGCCGGAGCGCCCGTTCAACCCGGCGCCGGCGGATCCGGGCAACGTCGCGGCGAGCATCCGACCGAACCTGATCGAGAACGTGCGCGTGGGCGAAACGAACACGGGCGCGATGATGCGCGGCGACGTCGTGGACGGCGCCCTCGACGACTCCACCGAGATCGCGGGCCACCTGTCGCGTCTGCTGGAGCAGAATTGTCTGGATACGGTGACGTTGACGTCGAAAAGCGGGATGCGCTTTAACTTCTGGGGCTTTTGCTTCTCGACGCTCCCTCCGGAGACCCTCGCCCAGTACATCGATTTCGGCGTGGCTGAGGGCGCCGATTCGGTGTCGTTTGTGGACTACGCGTCGCACAACCACTTCCGCGTGATCACCCTGAACTGGATGGACGTGGACGACGCCGATGCGCTGTCGAAGCGGTGGCTCGACGTTCAGCGCCCCGACGAGATCGACCGCGTGACGTTCAACGGCTACACCGACGACGAGGTCGTGGTGGTGGACAACGACAAGGAAACCGGCGAGCACCTCAAGCGCTGGCCGCTGCTTGCCAACCCGGTTACCAACGCCGGGGAATAAACTCCGCGTCCGGCACGGCATGCCGGATCACGGCCATGACCTGCTTGACGTTGGAGTAGCTCATCAGGTGCGGGTCCTCCATGCCCTCGTAGCACTCCTCGCCCGCGCGGCCGGCTTCCGTGCCGGAGACGACGCCGATGACGGTGGCGCGGCCGCCCACGTCCGCGAACACCGGCCCGCCCGAGTCGCCCGAGGCGGCGCACACGGCGGCGATGTCGCCGAAGGTCTCGTCCTCCACGCCGGGGTCGAGGTTGACTATCTGCACCCGCTCAGTGTCCTCGAAATCGCCGCACGTGTAGCCCGTGGTCGCGCCCGTTTTGCACACCCTATCGACGGGCCCAAGGCCCTCCCCGATCCCAGTCGGTATCGGCGCGCCGACCACGTCCATGAACCGCTCCGGGTCCGTGATCTCAATGATGCCGACGTCTGCGCCTTCCGTCTCCGGGGTGTTCTGCGAATACAGCCCGGAGAAAATGAAGTGGCCGACCTCGGAGGCGTAGTCGAAGGCGGTGGAGGCGTTGGTGGGCCACACCAGGTCGCCTTCGCGGCCGCAGTGGCCGGCGGTCACCGCATACGCCCGGCCGTCCTTGCCGGTAAACGAAAACGCCGCGGTGCACGACTGCGCCGTGAAATGCTCCCCGGGCGCCGGGCGGTGGTCCGTGGTCTGGATCTTCGTGCCCGGTGCCCACGGGGCGAACGCGGGCACGAGCACGTTGTTTGCGTTCTCCGGCGCGGGAGCGTCGTCGTCAGGCGTTTGCACCTCGGACAGTGCCTCGCGCTCCTCCACCGTGCCGGTGGGGACCTTCGACGCGTTCAGGCCAAGCCACACCACGATGCCCACGATCATCGCCGTCGCGACGATGACGGTGATCCACCCGCCCGTTTGCAGCCCGCTGCGGCGCGCCCGCGCAGTGGAGCCCGGCTGCGGCATTTCGGGGAACTTCAGCGGGAGCTGCGGGTACTGCTGCTGAGGTTGCTGCGGTTGCTGCGCGGGCTCGCCCGGCATATCCGGGAAGCGCCACTGCTGGCCCTGCTCGGGCTGGTAGCGCTTGGCTGAACCGCCCTGGCTACTCGGAGGCGTCAACCGCCGAGCCCTCGTCGCCGTCCTGCTCCTTCTCTTGGTCCTTTTCTTCGGCCATGATCTTCATGTCCCGGATGAACTTCTCCGGGTCGAAGTCGGTGTAGTGCTCCGGGCCTGCGAACTGCTCCTGTGCCATTGCGCGCACTCCTTCCTTGGTGTGCCCTAGACGTTAGTGCCCTCGATGGCCTCGGCGATAAACGCCTTGACGGCCTCGGCGTCGTTGGGCAGGTCGGTCACGTGGCGCTCCGCGTCCATGATGTCCGCGAAGCGCTCCGGCACCTCCGGCGCCTTGCCGATCGCCTCGGCGATCGTGTCGGCGAACTTCACCGGCAGCGCAGTTTCCAGCACCACGATCGGGGTGTCCACATCGCCGGAAAGCTGCTCGGCCACGTGGATCCCGTCGGCGGTGTGCGGGTCCACCAGCACGCCGAACTCGTCGTGCACGCGCTTGATGGTGGCCACGCGGTCGGCGTGGGTGGAGGTGCCGGAGGCGAAGCCGAACTCGCCGCGGATGCGCTCCATCACCTCTTCCCCGCCCAGGTCGGAGGCAGCGAAGCCGCCGTCTTTCACGCTGTTGGCGAACAGCTCGCGGGTGAGGTCGGAGTCGCGCAACGTGGCGTCGAAAAGCATCCGCTCAAAGTTGGACGCCTTCGAGATATCCATGGACGGCGAGGACGTCGCGTAGGTCTCCGCGGCGGAGCGGGGGCGGTACTCGCCATTCGCGAAGAAGTCGTGGAGCACGTCGTTTTCGTTGGTGGCGACAATGAGGCGGTCAATGGGCAGGCCCATCTGCTTCGCGATGTGGCCCGCGCACACGTTGCCGAAGTTGCCGGTGGGCACGCAGAAGGAGACCTTTTCGTCGTTAGATTCGGTGACCTTGAGATACGTCGCGATGTAGTACACCACCTGCGCAAGCAGGCGCGCGAAGTTGATGGAGTTCACCGCGCCGATGGAGTACTTCGACTTGAACGCCGCGTCCGCGCTGACAGCCTTGACCACGTCTTGGCAGTCGTCGAACACGCCGTCCAGGGCGATGTTGAAGATGTTCGGGTCGTCCAGCCCAAACATCTGCGCCTGCTGGAACGGGGTCATGCGCCCGGCCGGGGTGAGCATGAACACGCGGATGTTGTCGCGCCCGCGCATCGCGTACTCGGCCGACGACCCAGTGTCGCCCGAGGTCGCGCCCAAAATGTTTATCTCCTCGCCGCGGCGCGCCAGCTCGTACTCGAACAGCTCGCCGAGCAGCTGCATCGCCATGTCCTTGAACGCCGCAGTCGGTCCCTCGGACAGGTGGCCGATGTGCAGCGTGTCGTTCAGGCGGGTCACCGGCACGATCTCCTCGTCGGCGAAGACGGGGGTGCGGTACGCCCGGCGCGCGATCGCCTCAAGGTCCGCCTCGGGGATGTCGTCGACGTAGAGCTTCAGCACTTCGGCGGCGAGGGCAGCGTAGCCGTCGTGAAGCAAAAGCTCGCGCCACTCGCTCAGAAGTTCCGGCGTGATGGCCGGGTACACCGCCGGCATGAACAGGCCGCCGTCGGGGCTTAGGCCTGTGAGCAGGATGTCTGTGAAGGAACGCGGCTGCGCCGATGCGTCGCGAGTTGAGATGTAGTCCACCCCGCGAAGTCTACGTCATGGGCGCCTACCGGCGGGGCGGTTCCTGTCGACCGGTCAAAATATCCACCACCGAGCGAATCGCGGCGTCGCCGAGCGGCGGCACGGTGCGCTCCTTCTCGGGCGCGTGCTCGCGCGCGGGCGTGCGGGTTGTCGGCTCGACGGTGATGCTCAGCGTCTCGCCGTCGAGCTCCAGCCCGGTCTTCGGATCAACGCCGGCCACGCGCGCGGCGTCCACCAGCGCAACCAGGTCTGCGAAGGTGGCGTTGTTCAGGTCGATGGTCATGTTCACTGCCATGGGCTCGAGCATATTGCCTATCGACGCCACTGCGCCTCCCCGCCCTAATCGAACTCGTGCGACGGCACCTCTCCCCAGAACACCTCCTCGACCACCTTGTGGGCGTGGCGGGTGATGCGCAGGTAGTCCTCTAAGAACTCCTGCTGGTCGTCGGGGTCGTAGCCGGCAGAGCCCGCGACCTGCGCGAGCTGCGGGCCCGGCGCGGGAAGTTGGTCCGTGCGCTTGCCGGTGACCAGCACGATGGCGTTACGGGCACGGGTGGCGGTGAGCCACGCGGTGCGCAGTATCTCGGCGTGCGAGCCGCGGATGACGGACGGGTCGTCGAGCTCGACGAGGAAATCCAGCACGTCGAGGGTGGACGGGGTGCGAAGCTCCTCGTGGGTGTGGGCGTGCTGCATGGTCAAAAGCTGCACGGTCCATTCGACGTCCGCGAGCGCGCCGCGGCCGAGCTTGGTGTGGGTGGCGCGGTCGGCGCCGCGGGGCAGGCGCTCGTTGTCCACGCGGGCTTTGATGCGGCGGATCTCGCGGATGTCGGAAGGCTTGGCGCCGCCGGCCGGGTAGCGGAAGGCGTCGATGGCCTCCAAAAATGCGTCGCCCACGCCGCGGTCACCGGCGACGACGGCCGCGCGCAGCAGCGCCTGGCGCTCCCAGACCTCGCCCCACTCGCGGTAGTAGCGCTCGTAGCTGACGATGGTGCGCACCACCGGGCCGGAGCGACCCTCGGGGCGCAGGCCCAGATCCACCTCGAGGGGCGGGTCACCGGAGGGCTTGGACAGGCGGGTGCGCATCTGGTCGACGATCTTCGCCGCCCAAGCAACAGCGTCGCCTCCGTCGCCGGCCTCATCGCTCGGCTCGGCGACGATCATCACGTCGGCGTCGGAGCCGTAGCCGAGTTCGGCGCCGCCGAGGCGGCCCATGCCGATGACGGCGATGCGGGCCGGAGGTTCGTCGTGAGGCGAAGATGCGAGATCGGCGTGCACCTCGGCGCGCAGCGCGGCCTCAAGCACGGCCTCCCAGACGTAGGTCAGTTCGAGGCAGACCTGGCGAGGCTCCATGAAGCCGAGCAGGTCGGCGGACGCGATGCGGGCGAGCTCCGCGCGGCGCAGGGAGCGCGCCACGGCGACGGCCTTGTCCGGGTCGGCCTGGTGGCGCTTGGCGGAGGCGAGGATGGCTTTGTGGACTTGGTCGGGGGCGGCGTCGAGGAGCCGGGGCCCGTTCGAGCCGTCGCCGAGCAGTTTGACCACATCAGGCGCAGAAATGATGAGGTCGGAGGCGTACGGCGAGGTGCCCAGGATGTGCATGAGGCGTTGCGACGCCACGCCCTCGTCGCGCAACATGCGGAGGAACCAGCTGCGGTCGACGGCGGCGTCCGAAAGCTTGCGGTAATTCAACAGCCCCTGGCCGGGGTCGGCGGTGTCCGCGAGCCAGTGCATCAGCGACGGCAGCAGGATCGCCTGCAGCTTGGCCTTGCGCGAGGTGCCCTTGACCAGCGCGGAGAGGTGGTCGAAGGCGCGCGCCGGGTGGCGGTAGCCGAGTGCGGCGAGCTGGGCCTTCACTGCGTCGGCCGAGAGGGTGGCCTCGCCGACGGACATGTCCGCCACCGCGCCGAGCAGCGGGCGGTAGAACAGGCGCTCGTGCAGGTCGGCGACGTCGCGGCGCACACGTTTGAGCTCGCGGTACATCGCGTCCGGGGCGGAGCCGCGGTGGTTCGCGGTGAAGCCGGCGGCGCGGGCGAGCCAGCGGTTACGTTTCTCGTCGTCCGGTTCGGGCAGCTGGTGGGTGCGCTTGAAGCGCTGCAGCTGCAGGCGGTGCTCTAACAGGCGCAGGAACTCGTAGGCCTCGGTGAGCACGCGCGCGTCCTCGCGGCCGACGTAGCCGGCCTTCGCCAGCGCCGCCAGGGCCTCCAGGGTGTTGCGGGAGCGCAGCGTGTCGTCGATGCGCCCGTGCACGAGTTGCAGAAGCTGTACGGCGAATTCGACGTCGCGCAGCCCGCCGGGGCCGAGTTTCAGCTCGCGGCGGCGCACCTCCGCCGGCACGTTTTCCAGCACCCGGCGGCGCATGGCCTGGACGTCCTCAACAAAGCTGTCGCGCTGGGAGGCCTCCCACACCAGCGGCGCGATCGCCTCGGAGTACGCCCGCCCCAAGTCCATGGAACCGGTCTGCGGACGCGCCTTCAGCAGCGCCTGGAACTCCCAGGTCTCGGCCCATTTCCGGTAGTACGCCTGGTGCGATTCCAGCGTGCGCACCAGCGCGCCGGATGCGCCCTCGGGCCGCAGGTTCGCGTCCACGTCGAAGAAGCACGCGGAGCCGATGCGCATCATCTCCGCGGCCACGCGCGTGATCTTCGGCGAGGCTGGCTCGGCCACGAACACGACGTCCACGTCGGAGATGTAGTTCAGCTCGCCGGCGCCGCACTTGCCCATGGCGATCACGGCGAGTTCCGCATCTGCTTCCTCGTCGCCGTAGACGTCGCGCACCGCCACCGCGAGCGCGGCCGTGAGCGCGGCGTCCGCGAGCCACGTGAGCCGCTCGGTGGTGTAGGCGTAGCTCATGGATTCGCCCTCGCCGTAGCCTTTGACCGCGGCAAACGTGCCGGCGAGGTCGGCGGCGGCGATGCGCATCACCAGGTCGCGGTGGGTGGCGCGGAGCTTTTGCTTGGCCGCGCTTACTTCGCCCTCCCCCGCCTTATACAACCCCGGCGAGTCAGCGTCGACCCCCACGGCGGCGAGCATGGTGCGGTAGAGCTCGGCCTCATCGGGCAGGTCCTCGAGCAGCAGCCGCCACTGCTGCGGGTGCGCGATCAGGTGGTCCGACAGCGCGGTGGAGCCGCCCAGCAGGGCGAACAACCGGGTGCGGAACACCGGGAAGTCGCGCAGGGCCGCGAGCAGCTCCGCCCAGCCGTCACCAAGCGCGTCGAAGAGCCGGTGGGCGTTGTTGAGCGCCAGGTCCGGGTCGCTTGCGCCGGCGAGGGTGTAGAGCGAAGCTTCGTCGATAAGCGAAAGTTCCTCGATGTCCTCGGCAGCGCGCGGGCTGGTCAGTCCGAGCTTGGCGGGTGAAATCACAGGTCGATCCCCGTATCAATCTCCCAGGGGGTGATTTGGGCGGTGTAGTCGTGCCACTCGGCCCACTTGGCGCGCAGGAAGAACTCGAAGACCTGCTCGCCCAGCACCTCGGCCATGAACTCGGAGCGCTCCATCTGACGCAGCGCCTGGTCCAGCGAGTTGGGCAGGTCGCGGTAGCCCATCGCGCGGCGCTCGCGGCGGGTCAGGGCAAACACGTCGTCGCGGGCGGGCTCGTCCAGCTCGTAGCCCTCCTCGATGCCCTTCAGGCCTGCGGCGAGGATCGCGGAAAAGGCCAGGTAGGGGTTGCACGCGGAATCCAGCGAGCGTACCTCCGCCCGGCGCGAATCCGCCTTGTGCAGGCGGTAGGTGGGCACGCGCACCATGGCGGAGCGGTTGGAAATACCCCAGGTGGCGGCGGTGGGCGCCTCGGAGCCGAACTGCAGGCGCTTATACGAGTTGACCCACTGGTTGGTCACCGCGGAGATCTCGCCCGCGTGCTCGATGATACCGGCGATGAACTGGCGGCCGGTTTTGGACAAGCTGATCTCGTCGTCCGGGTCGTGGAAGGCGTTGGTGTCGCCCTCGAACAGGGAGAAGTGGGTGTGCATCGCCGAGCCCTCAAGGTCTTTGAACGGCTTGGGCATGAACGTGGCGTGCACGCCGTTCATCTCCGCGACCGTCTTCACGATGTAGCGGAACGTGACAGTGTTGTCGGCCATGGTCAGCGCGTCGGTGTGGCGCAGGTCGATCTCCTGCTGGCCAGGCGAGCCCTCGTGGTGGGAGAACTCGGTGACAATGCCCATGTACTCCAAGGCGGAGACGGCCATGCGGCGCAGCTTCGGCGCCTCGTTGCGCTTGGCCTGGTCGAAGTAGCCGCCCTTGTCCGCAGGTGTCGGCGGCTGGTCACCCTGGCCGGGTTTGACCACGTAGAACTCGATTTCGGGGCTGGCCACGAACTCGAAGCCCATGTCGCGGGCGTTGGTGATCTGGCGGCGCAGCACCTGGCGCGGGTCGGCGTAGAGCGGGTCGCCGTCGGGCATGGTGATGTCGCAGAACATGCGCGCGGTTTGCAGGCCCGCCTCCTCGTCGAAGGGCAGCGGCTGGTACGTCGACGGGTCGGGGCGCAGCAGTGTGTCGGACTCGGAGACGCGGGAAAACCCCTCGATGGAGGAGCCGTCGAAGCCCACGCCCTCCTCGAAGGCGCTTTCCAGCTCCGCCGGCGACATCATCACGGTTTTCAGTGAGCCGAAGATGTCGGTGAACCAGAGGCGGATAAAGGCGATGTCCTGCTGCTCCACCATTCGCAGCACGTTGTCGGTTTGGGCGCTCATGCTGCTCAACTGTAGCGGGCCTTTGGACGTCGATAGGCAGGCTAAGCTTGGAGGTGACTAACCATTGAAGGAGGACAACGATTATGGCTGCACAAGCACCCGAGCAGTTCCTCGAGGTGGAGATCAAACTCGCCGTGGACGAGGGCACCGGCATGCCGGACCTGACGCAACTGCCCGGCGTGGAGGAGATCGCGAGCATGCGCGAGCACAACCTCTCCGCCGTGTACTACGACACGAAGGATCTGCGCCTGACGCGTTCCAAGATCACGCTGCGCCGCCGCACCGGCGGTGCGGATGACGGCTGGCACCTGAAGTTGCCGAAGGAGGGCGGCCGCAACGAGGTGCGCATGCCTCTCGACGACCCTTCGGCCGTGCCCGAGGAACTTCTGGCCCAGGTGCGGTCGATCGTGCGCACCGAGGAGCTGGCGCCGGTGGCGCAGGTGGACAACCGTCGGGTTGAAATTTTGCTTTCCGGCGCCGAAGGCGCTGTCGCGGAGTTTTGCGACGACCACGTCACCGCCTGGTCGCTGCTTCCCGGTGGCGAGCGCACCAACTGGCGCGAGTGGGAGCTCGAGCTGTCCGAGGCGCTCGCCGGCACCGAGGCAGGCGAAACGCTGATTAACCAGGGCACGAGCTTTTTGATCTCGGCGGGCGCGCGCAAGTCGTCCTCGCCGTCGAAGCTGGCCACCGCGTTGGGCGATTCGGTGAAGACCGCTCCCCTGCCGCCGCACATGCAGGCAGAGCTTGAGGCGGACTCCCCAGCCGCCGCCGTGGTGGATTCCCTGCGCAAGCAGCGCGACGCCATCGTTTCGTGGGAGCCGCGCGTGCGCGCCGACGAGTACGACTCGGTGCACCAGCTGCGCGTGGCAACCCGCGAGATGCGCTCCCTGCTGGAGACGTTCGAGGGTGTTTTGGAGGGCGAGCAGCTCGGCGCGCTTGAAGACGAGCTCAAGCACGCCGCCGGCGTTTTGGGCGTGGCCCGCGACGCCGAAGTGGTCGAAGAGCGCTTCCTAGAGCTTTTGGATTCGGACGAGTCCGGGCTGGTGGACGACGCCGCCCGCGCGCACATCGCCGGCGATATGCGCCGCGACTACAACGAGGCCCACGCCGAGATCGTGGCCATGCTCGACTCTCAGCGCTTCATGGATCTGCTGGACGCGATCGATGGGTTGTTGGCCGAGCCGCCCGTCGCAAAGCAAGAGGTGTCTGAGGACACCCCGGCGGAGTCGAAGGAGGTCCTCTACGACCACCTGAAACGCGGCTACAAGAAGCTGAAGAAGCGCCACGACAAGGTCGACGAGCACTACCACGACACCGACCTGCCGCTGCACGAGCGCGAAGACTACGTCCACGACGTGCGCAAGGCCGCGAAGAAGCTGCGGTACTCCGCCAACGCCGCGGCCGACGCCGGGTTGAAGGCGGGGCGGCTGGCGAAGGCGTGCAAGGCGCTTCAATCCAAGCTGGGCGACTTCCAGGACGCTGTGACCTCGCGCGACCGCATCCAGCGCCTGGCCGAAGAGGCCCGCGAGCGCGGCGAGGACACCTTCGCCTACGGCATGCTCTACCAGCGCGAACTCGACCGCGGCGAGCAGGCCTTAAGCGGCTACGACGAGGCCGTGCGCGAGGTGCGCAAGGCGTTTAAGAAGATCAAGCCGTAAGGCTTACCCGGGCTACTTCTCCCAGGACGGGGCCTCGCCCCAGTTGTCGTCCGCCTCGTCCTGGTTGTCGGCGCTCTTGTTGCGCTGCGCGGCGATCTGCAGCGCGGACTCGGCCTCCTCGCGGGTGGCGTAGGGGCCCATGCGGTTATCCCAGGCGGCCTCCTTGCCCTGGGTGACCTCGCCGGTGGAGGGGTTGTAGTAGAACTGCTCGTCTGCCATTGTTTCGTTCCTTTCGTGGTTTGTTTACCCGTCCGACTGTACCGGGGCGGTTGGTAGTGTGGTGGCGGTTAAAAGGAGCGTGACATGGCATTGTTTGAAACCCCCTCCAAGTCCCCTGTGGAGCGCGTCCGTGCAGCGTCTGGGCGTGTCGCATCCGCGCCGGGCACGTGGGTGCTCATCGGTGAAAACGTCGACCACTTCGGCGGCGTGACCCTGGCCGGCACCGCGTCGCTGCGCGCGGCCGCGTCGGTAAGCCCTCGTTCGGACGGCGTGATCTCTATTGCGGCTAACGGCCCGCTCGGCCAGGAGTTTAAGGCACAATTGCCTTACGATGACCAACCCGCCGACGGCCTCGCCCGCCGCTGGTGGGGGCTGGTGCACACGCTGGTGCAGCGCCAGGTGCTCTCCCGCGACACTGCCGGTGTGGACATCACCGTGGAATCCGACGTGCCGGTCGGCGCAGGCCTGGGCGCTCTGTACGCCGCCGACGCCGCGATTGCGCTGGCGCTGGCAGGTTCGCACGACGACGTGGACACCGCCCCGTTCCGGGCCCGGCTTGCAGAGATCTGCTCGCACGCCGTGGCCACCTATTCCTCGCAGCCGGTGCTGCGCGCCCGCCACTCGGTGGCGCTGCGCGGGGCCGACGGGGTGTCGGTGGTGGATTACGCCGACGGCTCGCTGACCCAGGCGCCGCACCCCTCGCGCCACGGCGTGCGCGTGTTCTCCGTGTCGAAGGAGCTCGGCGCACCGTTTACGCAGTCACGCGAGGCGATCGCCGAGCGACGCGAGTTCATCGACGCCGCCTGCTCCAACTTCGGCGTGTCCTCGCTGCGCCAGCTTCCCGACGCCCCCGGCCGCGCTGTCCAATGGGTCGAGGCCCGCCGCGCCGCCGGCGACGAGTCCGCGCCCGAGCCGGAGGCCGCGCGGCGTTGGGTGCAGTTCTGCGAATCGGAGACGCTGCGCTCCCTTGCCGCCGCGAAGGCCCTGCGCTCGCGCCGCGCCAACGAGCTGTTCACCCTGCTCAACTCACCTTCCGAGTCCCACGGCCTGGCCTCCCCCGACGCCCTGGTCGCCCTGGCCCGCGAGCGCGGCGCCGTCGCCGCCCGCCCCGCCGCAATCGGCACCTCCGACGCGGTGATCGCGTTCGTGCCGGTGCAGGAGGCCGACGCGTTCGCGGCCACGATGGCGCGCGAGTTCGAGGTGGTGGAGGTCGCCGCCGGCGAACCCGCCCGCCTCGAGGGGTAGGCGCGGGCCCCTAATCCGCGGGCCAGGCGAACCCGACCTCGCGCGCCGCCGGGTCCGCCCGCACGAGGGAGAACTTCGTCTCCTCGCCTTCCTCGGGCGCGCCCGCGGACGGCGCGAGCACCGGCGGGTCCACGATGAACACGCGCGCCGCGTCCTCCCCGCTCTTGAGCGTCACGCCGTCGAAGTTGTGGCCCACCCACGGCTCGAGCACCGTCGCCTCCGTCAGGTGCAGGCACGCCTTCTCCACGGTATTGGCGAGCTGGGAGGACCGACCCATCGTCTTCATCACGCGCGGGGCGTCGCGCTCTACCCACTCCGGCACGTCCTCACCTGCGCAGATGGCGAGGCAGACTTCGGTGGCGTAGCGGTCGATCAGCCGCCGCAAGGGCGCGGTGACGTGCGAGTAGAACCCGCCGATGCCGGCGTGCACCTCCGCCTGCTTCTCGGACAGGTCCACGTAGCCGGACCCGCGCAGCAGTTTCTGCGCCTCGCGCATCACCGCCATCCCGCGCGGGGTGTCCGCGTCCACGCCGGCCAAAAACTCGCCGATGTCGCCGGCGACCTCGTAGCCCAGGTTGCGTGCTTCTCGACGGAACTCCGCCTCGCCACCCTCATCCGCCGGACCCAACGTGCGCAGGAAGCCCACCCCGGCGTCGACCATCATCCGCCCGGCCACCATGCCGGTGAGCAGCGAGATCTCCGAGTTGTAGTCCATGACCGGGTGGCGCGGCTCGATGACCAGCTCGAAGGTGTCGCCGTCGCCGACCACGCGCACCGACGGCAGGCGCAGGTTGATCGCGTGCCTACGCAGCGAAGACTGCTGCCGCAGCTGACCGACCTCCTCCAACAGCGCAATCGACGGGTGCACCGACCCTGCCTGCATGTCTTCGTGCACGCCCTCGTAGTCCAGCCGCGCCACGGAGCGCACCAGCGCGCGCTCCACGTGCGCGGAGTCGACCTCGCCGCGCTCGTCGAGCTCAAACGTCCACAGCACGGCGGGCCGGTCCACGTCGGGAAGCAACGAGGCAGAGCCCTCCGACAGCTCCTCCGGGTGCAGGCGCGCGGGTTCGTCGGGCAGGTAGATCGTCTGGCCGCGCTCCAGCGACTCCGCCGCCACTGCAGAATCGGGGTCCACGAACGCCGCCACGTCCGCGATGGCGTAGCGCACCACGTAGCCTCCGCCGTCGCGCGCCTCGATGTGCACTGCCTGGTCCAGGTCTTTCGACCCGACGGGATCGATGGTGGCCAGGGGCACGGAGCGGGCGTCGATACGCAGCTGCGAAAAGCGGTCCTCAAGCTCGGCGGCTTCGGCGTGGAGCTCCGGCGAAAACGTTGTGCGTACGTCGAATTCACGCGCGATCGAGCGGAAGTTCAGGGGCGCGGCGTAGAGCTTCATAGGAAGCCATCGTGCCACGAAAAGGGCGAATGAGTCGGCCTATGAGCCGGATTCTGTTCCCCTGACGGGGCGGCGACCATCCATCTGGACCACCCATTGCTGGGCGCCTCAAGCAGCTACCTTCGGACTGGGCGGGCAGCCTACGTCCGACGACCTCCGCCTTGCGACGGGGGCTCTTGCCTTGCTCCCGGTGGGGTTTACCTGGCCACCTGCGTCACCGCAGATGCCGGTGCGCTCTTACCGCACCCTTTCACCCTGACCTCGTTGCCGAGGCGGTCTACTTTCTGTTGCACTTTCCCGCGGATCGCTCCGGGTTGCTGTTAGCAACCACCGTGCCCTGTGGAGTCCGGACTTTCCTCGACCCGCGCCTTCCCGTTCAACGGTGGTTCGCGGTGCCGCGGCCGCCCGGCCGGCTCATTCGCGAGGTACAGCATACGCTTTCCGCCGGTTAGAACGGAACTGCCGGGCATCGCTCGAGGATGCTTACCCCAGGATGCTTATCCCTCGAGAGCGTTGCCGAGCATTTCTCGCGGCCACTCGAGGAGTAAGCATCCTGGGGTAAGCATCTAGCCCCGAAATCTACCCGCGGTGGTGGGCGACGTCGTTGACGCAACGCACCACGCCGAAGTCGCCGTAGTAGTCCACGACGCTGATGCTGGCCAGGTCCAAAAACAGGTGCTTGAACAGCTCCGGGCCGGCGCCGAGGGCCTGGCGGACGAACGACTTCACCGGCGTCATGTGCGTGACCACCAGCACGTTCTCACCTTCGTAGCGTTCCTGCAGCTTCGACCGCGTGCGCGAAACCCGGCGGTGCAGCGCGGTGAGCGACTCGCCGCCCGGGGGCGCGTTGTTGGGCGAGGACTGCCATTCGTCGAACGCCGCCTTATCCCGCGTCACGGCCTCGTCGCGGGAGAGCCCCTCGAAGTCGCCGAAGTCGAGCTCGCGCAGCCCCTCGTCGACCACCACGTCGAGCCCGAGCGCCCCGGCGGCGATGCGGGCGGTGCCCTGCGCGCGAGCCTGCGGCGAGGCGACGACGGCGTCGATGCGCCCGAACTTCTTCAGCGCGTCGGCGGCCCGGCGCGCCTGGTCGCGTCCGGTGTCGGTCAGCTCGGGGTCGGACGTGCCGGAAAATCGCTGCTCGGCGGAGTGCTGGGTCTGCCCGTGCCGCAGCAGGATGAACCGGGTGCGCGGCGCGTCGGCACCTGCCCAGTGCGCGGGGCTCGCGGTCTGGTGCGTGTGCTTCTCGACGTCCTCCGGTTCCCCCCGCTTCTCCCCCACCCACACGCCAGTGCCTTTGACGATGCCGGGTTTGTCGCCGCGGGCGGCGGCGTCCATGGCCACGTTGGACAGCTCGTCGGCCTTTTTGTTCTTCGCGCGGGGGACCCAGGTGTAGGTGACCTTCTCAAACGAGGAGGCCAAATCGCGCGCCTCCCGGGCCAGCTTCTGCATGTCGGGGTGCTTGATTTTCCAGCGGCCGGTCATCTGCTCGACAACCAGCTTGGAGTCCATGAACACGTCCACCTTCGTCGCCCCGACCTCACGGCAGGCCTCTAGGCCGCGGACTAGGCCGTAGTACTCGGCGACGTTGTTGGTGGACTTTTTGCCCACCACGTAGGCGATCTCGCCGAGGGTTTCGCCGGAGGCGTCGTAGACCACCGAACCGGAGCCGGCCACACCCGGGTTGCCGCGGGAGCCGCCGTCGCAGTACATCTTGACGTGCATTTACGCCTCGTCGGTAACCGGGTTGACCCGCACGAGCAGCGTGCCGCAGTTCGGGCAGGTGGGCAGCTCGTCCTCCGGCTCGGCCAGCACCTCGGCGCGCTCGGCCGGCGGCAGCTGGATGAAGCAGCCGCCGCAGGCGCGGCCGTTGAACTTGGCGGCGCTGATGTCGTCGTAGGCGCGGAGCACGTCGTCAGGCAGCTGCCCCCGAAGCGCATCGGTGTCCACGACGTCTTCCTCGGGCAGGGCGTCCACGGCGCGCTGGGCGGCCTCGACCTTGCGGTTGGCCTCGTCGACGCGGGCGGCGTGGACGTCGCGGTTGTTGCGCAGCGCGGCGATCTCGTTGTGCGCCTCCTTCAGCTCGGAGAGCAGGTCGGCGATGCGCGACTTCGCGGCGTAGCGGTCGTGCTCGAGGTCCTTGCGGCGCTCCGGGTCGGTCTCGGCGGACAGCTGGCGCTTGTCGTCCAGCTCGCGCTTCTTCAGCTTGCGCTCGTCCTCCTGGATGCGCAGGATTTCCAGCTCCATGTCGTCGACTGCGAGTTGGGCTGCGGCGGAGGCGTCGGTCAGGCGCTTGCGCTCGTCGATAAGCTTCTGCAACTCCTGCTCCTCGGGGCGCACGCGCGGCTGCGAGGACGCGGCGTCTGCCTGCGCGAGCTGCAGGAGGACGGGCTGCAGGTCTTTGGAAAGGTGCATCGTTTCTCCTTACTCGGGGTGCGCGGAGATGGTCCACGGGTCCGTGCGGATGTGCAGGATCTCGGTGTCCACGCTTAACGGAGCCACGATACTCTCCGCCTGCTCGGTCCAGGGAAACTCGCTGGCCCAGTGGGCGGTATCGATCACGGCCGGCCCGCCGGCGCGCAGGTGCTCGTCCACGGGGTGGTGGCGCAGGTCGGAGGTGACGTAGACATCCACGCCGAGCTTCGCCACATCGCCGAGGAAGCTGTCGCCGGAGCCAGAGGAGACCGCAACCTTCTGCACGATCTGGTCCGGGTCGCCGGCGGCGCGCACGCCCCACGCGGTTTCCGGCAGCGCGTTGGCCACCTGCTGGGTGAACTCGCGCAGCGTCATCGGTTCGGGCAGTTCTCCGATGCGCCCCAGGCCGGTCGCTTTATCGAGGTCGCTGGTGTCGGCCATCTGCACCACGTCGAACGCGGGTTCTTCGTAGGGGTGCGCTTCGCGCAGCTTCTCGACGATCCTCCGGCGGTCCCCCGCCCTGGCCACAAACTCGATCCGGATCTCGTCGCCCGTGTAGTGCGTGCCCACGGCCCCGTCGGTGGGGTTCGCGCCCTCGACGGGGGTGAACTCACCAGTGCCTTCGACGGAGAAGGCGCACTCGCGGTAGTCGCCGATCGCGCCGGCGCCGACGCTGAAAAGCGCGCGCTTCAGGTCCGCGGCGGCGGCTGGCGGGACGTGCACGCCCCAGCGGTCGGTGGCGTCTAGGAGCACCGGCTTGATCGGGCGGCCGGGCGTGATGCCGACCAGCTCCGCGAGCTTGTCCGAGACACCGGGGCGGGCTGAATCCGCGTTGGTGTGCGCCGCGAACAGCGCGCAGCCGCCAGCGAGCAGCGTGTGGATGACCTTGCCTTTCGGCGTGTTCGCCGCCACCGAGTGCACGCCGCGAAGCAGCAGCGGGTGGTGCACGACCAGCAGCTGGGCGCCCGCGGCGACGGCGCGCTCCGCAACCTCCTGGGTGCAGTCCAGGGCGAACGCCACCTTGCCCACCTTCGCGTCCGGGTCGCCGCAGATCAGGCCCACCTGGTCCCAGCTCTCGGCAAGCGCGGGCGGGTAGGCGGCCTCGAGCGCGTCAACAACTGTCTGCACTGTTACGTCTGTCATGGCAGCCAGCCTACAAATTTGGAACAGTGGGATGGCGTGACCACTTTGCTTTTCGATGTCGACGGCACGCTGATCGATTCCTTCCCCGGCATCCGCCACGGCTTCCTCATCGGTCTGGAGGCCGTCGGTTGGGACGTACCCGACGAGGACTTCATCCGACGCATCCCCGGCCCGCCCATGCCGGAGACGATGCGCTCGCTCGGCATGACTGCCGCGCAGGTAGATCAAGCCATGAGCGCCTACTCCGACTACATGTCCGGCGAGGGCTGGCAGCGCTTCGAGGTCTACCCCGGCATGGACGACCTGGTGCGGCGGTTGGCGGGTGAGGGCTACCGCGTGTGCACGGCGACGTCGAAAAGCGAACGCTTCGCCCGCGCCGCACTTGAGCGCGCCGGGCTGCTGGAGCACGTCGACTTCCTTGGCGCGGCGTCCAACGACGGGGTGCGCGCGAAGAAGGTCGACGTGATCCGGCACGTGCTGGAGACTGCTGCGCCCGAGCGGCCGCTGATGGTCGGCGACCGGCTGCACGACTTCGAGGGCGCGAAGGAGTTTGATATCCCGAGCGTGGCCATGACCTGGGGCTACGGCGCTGCCGAAGAGTGGGAGTTGGCGGACTACGTGGCGCGCGACGCCGACGAGCTAGAAAGGATCATCCGTGAGTTCTAAATTGCATATCGACTTTGTGTGCACCGGCAACATCTGCCGTTCCCCGATGGCGGAGGTGATCGTCCGGGAGAAATTGGCTGACGCCGGGTTGGGGGATGCGGTCACGGTGACGTCGTCAGGCATTGGCGGCTGGCACGTCGGGCAGAAAGCCGACGAGCGGGCGCGCGCCGAGCTGGCCGCCCACGGCTACGACGGCGAGGCGCATCGCGCGCAACAGTTCGGGTACGAGCAGGAGCAGGCCGACCTGATCGTCGCGCTGGACACGAACCACGTCTCCGAGCTGGTCGCGCGCGGCGTGAACGAGGACAAGGTGCGCCTCATCCGTTCGTTCGACCCCGCTGCCGAGGAAGGCGCGGGCGTGGCCGATCCCTACTACGGCGGGCCGCAGGGTTTCACCGTCGTGCGCGAGCAGATCGAGTCCGCAGCTGACGGCATTATTGCCTGGGTGCGCGAGCGACTAGACTGACCCGGCGTGAGCGCCAACAATCAGACGTCGAAGCCGTGGTGGCGGCAGATGCTTACCCCCGGCTGGGTCATCGCGGCGCTGTTAATCGGGGTGTTCTCCTACTACGCGTTTACGTTCCTGGCGCCGTGGCAGCTGGGCAAAAACGAGGCGCTGGTAGAGCGCAACGAGCACATCTCCGCCGCCTTCGAGCACGACCCGGAGCCGCTGTCCTCCCGCGTGGGTGCCGACGGCTCCTTGGGGGCGGACGCCGAGTGGTCCCGCGTGGTCGCCACCGGCCACTACACAGGTTCGGACGTGCTGCTGCGCCTGCGGCCCGTCGACGGCACACCCGCTTTCCAGGTCCTCACCCCGTTTGTGCTCGACGACGGGCGCGCGATCGTCGTCCACCGCGGCTGGGTCAAAGCCGAAAACTCCACCCAAGTGCCCGCCGTGGAACCAGCGCCGACCGGCGAGGTCACCCTCACCGGCCTGCTGCGCGCGGACGAAGGCGAGCACCCCAACCCGCCCATGCACGAGCAGGGCTACGACATGGTCTACTCCATCAGCCCCGCCCAGATCGGCTCGCTGACCGGCACCGACGTGGTCTCTCCGTACCTGCAGCTGCTCGGCGGCGAGCCGGGCGTGCTCGACCCCATCCCGCTGCCGCAACTCGAAACGGGCAACCACCTCTCCTACGGGCTGCAGTGGATCCTGTTCGGCATCGCCGCCCCCGCCGGCCTGATCTACTTCCTCTACGCCGACTCCCGCGAGCGGCGCCGCTTCGAGGCCGAGCAGGAGCAATTGCTTCTCGACGACACCACCGCCGCCGGCAGCCCCGACCCTTCTGCTGCGGCTGCCGCCTCGGCTGCGGCTGCGCCCGCTGCGCCCGCTGCCCGGTCCCGCCAGCGCTACGGCTCCTCCCGCGCCAACCCGTGGGCCAAGGCCTACGATAAGGAAGAAGAACGCTAGCTTTCCTTGATCGTTGAAGGGGACGGATGTCTACCGCCGTGAATTCGACCGCCGACCAGCTCCACTCCGCCCTGTTCACCCTCGAATCCGCGGGTGTCGACCTCGCGGATGACATCGAGGTGGACGACATCGACGACGCCGTGGCCGACCAGCCAGTCTTGTTCCCCACCCGCCCGTTCGCGGTGTTGGCGCAGGTGGCGGGACTGTCAGACACCGACGAAGCTCTGTTCGCTCTCGCCCGCCCCGGCTCCCTGGAAACCCGCGCCGCCCGCGCCTGCGCCGCCGCCGGCGTCGAGCTTTGGAGCCTCGCCATCGTCCCCGACGCCAAAGGCTCCGCGGCCGGATCCGCCCGGGTGCAGTTCTCCGAGTGGGACGTCGCCGACGTGCCCTTCGACGGCCCCTCCCCCAGCTTCGAGCTGGCCATCTTGGCCGCCATCGAGTCCCGCGCGCTGTAGTCCCGCACTGCCCGCGCTCCTCTGCTGGCGCCCCTGCCCAGGGTCTGTGGGCACCGAAACCCCGCCCCAGGCTAGATGCTTACTCCTAAACGCTTACTTCTCGACGAACCTCCGGCCGCGCCCGCCACGCCACTCGAGAAGTAAGCATCCTCGGGTAAGCATCTTGGCCGGGTAAGCATCCTGGGGTAAGCATCCTCGGCCCAGATGAGCTGAGTTACCCAGCCAGCAGCAGTTTTCGCTTCCCGTAACGGCTCTGCTACTCTGCTTGCTACGCGCGCCGTTAGCTCAGCTGGAAGAGCAACTGGTTTACACCCAGTAGGTCGGCGGTTCGAGCCCGTCATGGCGCACCAAATCGATGGTCCCGATCCGGCATTCCGGAACGGGACCATTCGCATTGCTGCCTAGGCCAAACCCAGCGAGGCTACCGGTTGCGGGGCGTGAGGCAGGAGCCCTGCCAGGCGCCGAAGCGGTCCGCCTTCGTCTGGATGAAGCCGGCGAGCTGGGCAGACTCGGCGATCTCGCTGGGCGGGACAACTCCGGTAGAGGCGGAGCCGGCGCCGGGGGTCATCAGCCAGATGCGGCCGCCGGGGCCGAGGCCGCGGGAGACGTCGACGAGATCGTCGACGAGGTCGCCGTCGCCGTCGCGGAACCAGAGGAGGATGGTGTCGCAGGGTTCGTCCACGTCTTCGTCGAGAAGCTCGGCCCCGATGGCATCCTCGATGGCCTCCGAGATGGCGGAATCCGCGTCCTCGTCCCAGCCGATCTCCTGCACAACATCACCCGGTTCTACCCCCAGGCGGGATGCGTAGGTGTCCACTCCTGTGGCACTCAAATCTCCATGTCCTCCAAGTATCAAAATGGTGTGGTTTGGGCGATAGCTTAACGTCGAGAAGCAAAGAATGCTTGGAAACTCGTGATTAGTCTCACCAAAGGCCACCCGCTGTAAGAAAGCGCGCGCACGAACACGTAAACTCGGGGACGTATTGCCCGACTGAAGCCAGGAGGTTGAAGTGGCCCAGAAAGAGACCAAGATGGAAGACGCTCGCGTGAAGAACGCGTCCGAAGTTGACACCAACATTCTCTCGCTGCGCGAAGGCGTAGCGTCCTACCTGCACGACGCAGACCCGGAGGAAACCCAGGAATGGATGGACTCCCTCGACGGTCTGCTGGAGGAATCCGATCCGGAGCGCGCCCGCTACCTCATGCTGCGCCTGATCGAGCGCGCCAACGCCAAGCGCGTGCCGCTGCCGGCGCTGTCCTCGACCGACCTGGTCAACACCATCCCCACCAAGCTCGAGCCGGAATTCCCGGGCGACGAGCAGATTGAGAAGCGCTACCGCCGCTGGATGCGCTGGAACGCCGCAGTGATGGTGCACCGCGCGCAGCGCCCCGGCATCAAGGTCGGCGGACACATCTCCACCTACGCCTCCGCAGCGGCGCTGTACGAGGTCGGCTTCAACCACTTCTTCAAGGGCAAGGACGCACCGCAGGGCGGCGACCAGGTCTTCTTCCAGGGCCACGCCTCCCCCGGCATGTACGCCCGCGCCTTCATGGAAGGCCGCCTGAGCGAAGACGACATGGACGGCTTCCGCCAGGAGCACTCCCGCAAGCAGGGCGGCCTGCCGTCCTACCCGCACCCGCACGGCATGCCGAACTTCTGGGAGTTCCCCACCGTGTCCATGGGCCTGGGCCCGATGAACGCGATCTACCAGGCACGCTTTAACAAGTACCTGCAGGACCGCGGCATCAAGGACACCGACCAGCAGCACGTCTGGGCATTCCTCGGCGACGGCGAGATGGACGAGCCGGAATCCCGCGGCCTGATCCAGATGGCCTCCCTGTACGGCCTGGACAACCTCACCTTCGTGATCAACTGCAACCTGCAGCGCCTCGACGGCCCAGTGCGCGGCAACGGCCAGATCGTCCAGGAGCTGGAGAGCTTCTTCGTCGGCGCCGGCTGGAACGTGATCAAGGTCGTGTGGGGCCGCGAGTGGGACGAGCTGCTGGAAAAGGATGAGGACGGCGCACTCGTCCACATCATGAACACCACCAAGGACGGCGACTACCAGACCTTCAAGGCCAACGACGGCGCCTACGTCCGCGAGCACTTCTTCGGCCGCGACGAGCGCACCAAGAAGCTCGTCGAGAACATGACCGACGAGGAGCTGTGGAACCTGCGCCGCGGCGGCCACGACTACCGCAAGGTCTACGCCGCCTACAAGCGCGCGCTGGAGACCAAGGGCAAGCCGACCGTCATCCTCGCCCACACCGTCAAGGGCTACGGCCTCGGCCACAACTTCGAGGGCCGCAACGCCACCCACCAGATGAAGAAGCTGACGCTGGAAGACCTCAAGCTCTTCCGCGACAAGCAGCAGATCCCCATCTCCGACGAAGAGCTGGAGAAGGACCCGTACCTGCCGCCGTACTACCACCCGGGCGAGGACGCCGAGGAAATCAAATACCTCAAGGCCCGCCGCGAGGAGCTCGGCGGCTACCTGCCGGAGCGCCGCGAGAAGTACACCCCGCTGGAACTGCCCGAGTTTGAAAAGACCTTCAAGGCACTGTTCAAGGACTCCGGCAAGCAGGAAGTCGCCTCCACCATGGCGCTCGTGCGCACCTTCAAGGCGCTCATGCGCGACAAGGAGCTGGGCAAGCGCGTCGTCCCGATCATCCCGGACGAGGCCCGCACCTTCGGCCTGGACTCCTGGTTCCCCACCCTGGGCATCTACAACCCGAACGGCCAGAACTACGTGCCGGTGGACCACGACCTGCAGCTGTCCTACAAGGAAGCCACCGACGGCCAGATCCTGCACGAGGGCATCAACGAGGACGGCTCGTCGGCCTCCTTCATCGCCGCGGCGACGTCCTACGCCACCCACGGCGAGCCGATGATCCCGATGTACATCTTCTACTCGATGTTCGGCTTCCAGCGCACCGGCGACAACTTCTGGGCCGCCGGCGACCAGATGGGCCGCGGCTTCATCATCGGCGCCACCGCCGGCCGCACCACCCTGTTCGGTGAGGGCCTGCAGCACATGGACGGCCACTCCCCGATCCTGGCGTCCACCAACCCGGCCATTGTCTCGTACGACCCGGCGTTCGCCTACGAGATGCCGTACATCATCTCCAAGGGTATCGAGCGCATGTACGGCCAGGGCGCCGGCAAGGACGAGAACGTGATGTACTACATCACCGTCTACAACCAGCCGCACCACCAGCCGGCACGCCCGGAGAACCTGGACGTGGAGGGCCTGCACAAGGGCATCTACCTCTACGACGAGGGCAAGGACCTGGACAACAAGGTCTCCCTGCTCGCCTCCGGCGTGGGCATGCAGCAGGCGCTGCGTGCGCAGGAGATCCTGCAGGAGCAGTACAACGTCGGCGCCGCGATCTACTCCGTGACCTCCTGGACCGAGCTCGCCCGCGAGGGCCAGGCCAAGGCCACCGAGCAGCTGCTCAACCCGGGCGAAGATGTCGAGGAAGCCTTCGCAACCAAGCAGCTGAAGCAGACCTCCGGTCCGTACATCGCGACCTCGGACTTCGCTTCCGACCTGCAGGAGCAGATCCGCGCCTACGTCCCGGGCCAGTACATCGTGCTCGGCGCCGACGGCTTCGGCTTCGCCGACACCCGCGAGGGCGCCCGCCGCTTCTTCAACATCGACGCCGAGTCCATGGTCGTCGCCGCCCTGCTCGGCCTGGCCAACGAGGGCAAGATCGACCGTTCCGTCGCCGCCCAGGCAGCGAAGGACCTGAAGATCGACGACCCGACCGCCACCGCCGCCAAGACCGACGGCGAGGACGAGGGCGACGAGAACGCCGCTGAGTAGCTTGAGTTAGGGCCTTCTGCCTAGCGACGGAGGGGCGTTCCCGGTAGCGGAACGCCCCTTTTCGTGTGCCTTTTTGGGGTGGTTTTGGGCGGGGCTTGGGTGGTTCCTGACAGATTACGGCGGCCCTTTGTGCCGACCTGGGCCTTAAGGGCCAGCCTGGCACTAAGGGATTCCGCCGCGATGTGTCTGGGCCGCGCGTCCTCGTCTACCGGCACGCCTGGATTTGTTCACTACGTGATGAATCAACCCACCCCTTTCGATCATCCGACCTGGGCAAAATGAACAAACCACCGCGAAGATGAGGGGTTTGTTCACCAGCTAGCAGCCCGCGAGTGAACAAATTCCCGGGGATGGCCCCGGGAGAGCCCGGGGCCCCTACATCTTGGGCAGGAACTGCTGCAGCTGTGGCCACGCGAAGGCGGCGGCGCTTACCAGCAGCGCCAGGATGCCGAAGACGAGAGCGGTCTTCTGCGCCGTGGACGACCCGTTAGAGCCGCCCTCTCCGCCGGGCGCCGGCGAGTCCTGATCCGGCTTCGCCGCCGGGGGTTCCGGAAGCTCCACACCGACACCGGAGTTGTCGATGCTGGTCCAAGTTTTGCGCTCCGACCCATCCGCGAACGTAGTGACTACCTCGAAGTTTGCGTCGCTGTAGGAGTCGGTCGGCACCGTCGCGGTGATGGTGCCCGTCTTCTGGTCGACGCTCCAGTCCCACCCCTCGCCGCCGGTGACCTTCCAACGAGCGTTCGTCGGCAGATCCAGCTGGTATTGGTTCTCCGGCGTCAAGGTCACGGTCTGGCCGGGGTTGGCGGTGACGCGGGCGTCGTAAAGCGGGTTGTAGTAGAACGCGTCGTCGGAGGTCAGCGTGACCTTCTGCGAATACAGCTCATTCGACCCGTCCGGGAACAAAACGCGGACCGAAAAGTCGATGACGTTTTCGCCGGGCTGCGGGGGTGTTTCCCTGGTGTAGTTGTTCAGCCTGACGCCGAGCGGCTTGTCCACAAATTCGGTTTCCCCGTTGAACAGCTGCGCCTTCTTCCGCAGCGTGTCCTCGCCGGTCTGCTTCCACTTCGTCCCCTCCGGCACACCGAGAAGCTCGTATTCGACGGTCTCCGAATACCCGTCCCCTGGCTTCACAGCCACGTGCCGCGGCGCGGGATCAAAGTGCGGCGAATACTCCTCATCCATCGCGGCGGAGGCGGCGGGCGCGAGCAGGCCGGCGGCGACGACGATCACGGCCGGAAGTGCGAAGCGTTGCATGCGCTTATCATAACGGCATGGAACTTTCGCAGCGGTTGAACCTGAGCAACCTCGACCTCGCCGACGACACGGACGCCCAAGAGCAGGCGGAGGCGCGGGGCACGTTCGCGCGCATCGCGGAGCTCGTGGAGGACGTCTCGGGCGTCAACATCGAGCCCGGGACGAGGTTGGACGGGAGCGGGGTTTCGTCGTTAAGCCGCATTGAACTCGCGGTTCGCATCGAGGAAGCATTTGGAGTGCCTATCGACGAGCACGTGTACGCCCAATGCACCACCGCCCAAGACCTCGCTGACTATGTGGAGGAGCACCAGTGATTTCGTACTTGACCGACATGGACGGCGTCTTGCACCGCGAGGGTGAGATCATCCCCGGTGCGAAGGAGTTCATCGGCGCGCTGCGCAGCGAAGACATCGACTTTATGGTGCTGACCAACAACTCGATCCAGACGCCGCGCGACCTGTCCGCGAAGTTGCAGCGCATGGGCCTGGACATCGAGCCGGAGCGCATCTGGACCTCCGCCACAGCGACGGCGAAGTTTTTGTCGCAGCAGGCGGGCGTGGCTTCCGCATACGTCATCGGGGAAGCTGGCTTAACGACGGCGCTGCACGAAATCGGCTGGATCCTCACCGACGCGGACCCCGACTTTGTCGTGCTGGGCGAGACTCGCACCTACTCGTTTGAGGCGCTGACCACCGCGTCGAACCTGATCCGGAACGGCTCCCGGTTCATCGCCACCAACCCGGATCTCACCGGCCCGGGGCCGGCGGGCGTGGTTCCGGCGACAGGGTCCGTGGCCGCCATGATCACCGCCGTGACCGGCATGCGCCCCTACTACGTGGGCAAACCCAACCCGGTGATGATGCGCTCGGCGCTGAACAACATCGGCGCGCACTCGGAAAACACGGTGATGATTGGCGACCGCATGGACACCGACGTCAAGGCCGGCCTCGAGGCGGGCATGCGCACCGTGCTCGTGCGCAGCGGCATTTCCGACGACTCCGAGATCGCCAAGTACCCCTTCCGCCCCACCGCGGTGGTGGACTCTGTGGCGGACCTGGTGGACCGCATCCGCGACCCGTTCGACGACGGGTTTTACGCGGACGGCGAGTAGCCGGGGCAGTTGCCTACGGGGCGAGCTGCCTCGCCCTATCGACGAGCTTCGCTGCTAGCCGCGACGTCTGCTTGACCTGAACGTCACTGAGCCCAACGTCGCTGTAGTTCGCCATCGTTTTGTTTTGCAGCACCGTGTTGAGTGCCTTCGCGGCGTCCCTTTCTCCAGCCAACTCGAGCATGCGCACAGCTTCGAAATGATCGGCAGAACGGTTGTATTCACCGGTCAGCGCTCCGCAAATCACATCTCCGGCTCCGATCGCTGCGTTGATGTAGCTCGAAACCACAGCATTTGCACCGAACTCCCCCTCCGCGAATTGCGCCAACTCCAGATGCTCTTCTACGCGGAGCATTCGCTTGCGCAAGACAGCGTTGTTAGCTTGCGCGGTCTTCCCCTTGCCCGCTCGTGGTGCCACCAATCCCCCTCAGAATCCCCCGAACTTCTTGCGGGTCACCGTATATGGATTTGCCCTCGCCCGCTATGTTCTCAAGGATCGCGCCCGGGTTTTCCTGGTTGCGCGTCCACACGACAACGTTGGCGGGCACCCCTGTCCAGGCTTCTACCTGCCGGGAGAGCTCGTACGCTCCGTTTTCCGCCTGCACCGCCGCGGACTCGCTGTCCACCAAAATGAGCAAATCAATGTCGCTGGAATCTCCCATCTCGCCGCGAGCCGCCGAGCCGAAAAGTACGCACCCCGCCACGCTCACTGGCCAAGCGTCCAGGGACTGCGCGATGCGGGAGTACAGCTCCTCGGTCGAGTGAGCGATTTCCTGGATCGGGCCAGCGAGCAGGTGTTGTTGGTTCAGCGAGTAACCCCTCGCCTGCCCCAGCACCCGCTCACTAACCACGCCGCTCGCAGCGAGCCGTTCCAAGCTCCGGCGCACGCTGGACAACGACGGCCCTGCCACGAGACGGTGAACCTGTTGGGCGGTGAGCTCCACCGGCGCTCGGCCGAGCGAGAGCAACACCGCCGCATCCGCATCTGAGCAGATGGCAGTGAACGGGTTCTGAAGCTTCATGGTGTCAATATTGACACGCTCGTTTCATTTTTGAAACAGCTACACCGCCGAGTCGGAGCCCGCGACGTAGAAGCGCTGGTGGTTGACAAACTCGTCCATGCCCAGCGGGCCGAGCTCGCGGCCCAGGCCGGACGCCTTCACGCCGCCGAACGGCAGCTCGGCGCCGCGGGCCTGCGGGATGTTCACGTGGATCATGCCGGTGTCAATCTTCGCCGCGACCTTCTTGGCGCGCTCGGCGTCCTCGGACATCACGGCGCCGCCGAGGCCGTAGCGGGAGTTGTTGGCCAGCTCGATCGCCTCTTCCTCGGACGCGACCTTGTACACCTCGGCCACGGGTCCGAAGAACTCCTCGTAGTAGGAGTCGGAACCGACGGGGATGTCGGTGATCACGGCCGGGGTGATGTAGGCGCCCTTGCCGGTGACCTCGCCGCCGACGCGCAGGTTCGCGCCGTCCTCGACAGCCAGGCGTAGCTGCTGCGCGAGCAGCTCGGCGGCGTCGCGGGAGGACAGCGGGTAGAACTCGTTGCCGTCGCCGGGGTTGAGCGGGTCGCCCTCGCTATACGACGCCGCCAGGTCCACCAACGCCTGCACAAACTCGTCGTAAATATCTTCCATAACGATCATGCGCTTGTTCGACGTGCAGGCCTGGCCCACGTTGCCGATGCGCTTGTTCCACGCGGTCTCGGCAGCCTTAGCAACGTCGGAAGCATCCAGCACGACGTACGCGTCGGTGCCGCCGAGCTCGAGCACGCACTTCTTCAGCGCCTGGCCCGCCTGGGACGCGATGGTGCGGCCGGCGCGCTCGGAGCCGGTGAGCGACACGCCCTGCACGCGGTCGTCGTTGATCAGCGTGGAGACCTGCGAGTGCTTGGCGTACAGGTTCGTGTACAGGCCCTTCGGCGCGCCCGCCTCGTCGAAAATCTTGGCAATCGCGGCCGCGGAGCGGGGGCAGATCTCGGCGTGCTTGACCATCACCACGTTGCCGGCCATCAGCGCCGGGGCCGCGAAGCGTGCGACCTGGTAGTACGGGAAGTTCCACGGCATGATGCCCAGGATCACGCCGAGCGGGACCTTGCGCATCACGGAGGTGCCGCCGCGCTGGTTCGGGATCTCCTCGTCGGCGCCGAACTCCGCGCCGTTGTCGGCGTAGTAGTTGAAAATCTCGACGACGTCGTTGAGCTCGCCGTCGCCCTCCTTGACCGACTTGCCCATCTCTTCTGCGATGATGCGGGTCAGCTCGGCGCGTTGCTCGTCGAAAAGCTTCGCAACCTTGCGAAGGACCTCCGCGCGCTCCTCGTAGCTCTTCTCGCGCCACTGCTTGAACGTGTCGTTTGCGGTGGTCAGCGCGGTTTCGAGCGCGTCGTCGGTGATGAAGTCGAAGGACTCGACGATCTCGTTGTTTTTCGGGTTTTGTACGCGGTATTTAGTAGACATGCGGCCCATCGTAGGAGCGTGGCGTGAGGCTCGCCACAAAATTTTTCTCCCGCGAAAGCCGGTCCATGGCCTGCGCAAACGGCTCGATCTCCTCGTGCGTGGCGTAAATCGTCTCGCGGCACGAGTACGTGCGGTCCGCGCGCCGCTGCCAGCGGGTGAACCAGATTTCGCCGGGCGCGCCGTCGGGAAGCAAGAGCATTTGCTTTTCGACGCTCCGCCGTTCCCGCACCCCCATCCCCTCAACGCAGAATGTCCACGCGAGTCGGGTGCGCGGGGCGCGGCAGGTGGGTGCGGCCAGTGTTGTCGTCATTGGTGGGGACCCTTCTTGCGGGCGCCTGGTTGCGGCGGCCCGCATCGATGGCGGCACACTCCGACCCCGGTGACTAGGCGGGATCTTGTGCCGCGGCGGGTGCCGGCGGCTACTACCGCGCGCCCCGGCCCGGTGACTAGGCGGACCCGGCGCGCGGCGGAGTGTGAGACGAGAGGTTCGTCTTCCCCAACGGCCTCTGATTTCTCTCGGCCGATACTGCTTCACACGAGTTCACTCGGGCAACCCTCAACCGCTGGTTGATCCCCCTATTTGCTCGAGCTTCGGTTGAGGTTGAGGGGGCGACGGCGCGCGGTCGTGCGTCCAGACCCCGTGCCGCCGCGATCGCAAATGCCGATATCGGCGTTTACACCATCCGCGAAGCAGCAACCTGGGCTTTTGCGACGCCTCTGCGGGTAAACGCCGATATCGTCATTAAGCACCCCGCGCTACAGCAACCGCACCGCCAGCACGCCGAGGAAGATCACGACCAGGCCCGCCAGGCGCGTCGCCGTCAGCGGGTTCTTCCGCGCGCCGAACGCCCCGCGCGCCTCCAGCGCCTGGCCCGCGGCGATGGTGCCGGCGTTGAAGGCGATCACGGTCGTGGCGGTGCCCAGCAGCGGGGACAAGGTCGCGCCGGAGATCACAAAGGTCGCGCCGACCAGGCCGCCGACCCACATCCACCACGGCCCCGGCTCCGGCCGTCGCACGAGCTGGCGGGGGCTGGTCACCAGCACCGCCACCAGCAGCAACAGGGCCCCGACAGCCAGGTTGATCTCGCCGGCGTGCAGCGACGACCCGGCGATGGTGCCCAGGTAGCCGTTCACCGCGGTCTGCACTGCAGACCCCACGCCGACCAGCACGCCGAGCACGCGGAAGAGCCAGAGTTCGAGGCCGGCTGCGTCGCCGTCGATAGGCGACCGCTTGCCCGCGCGCAGCACCACAACGATGCCGGCCAGCACCACCAACGCTCCCACCACGCGCATCCACGTCACCGGCAGCACGGGCGCGCCGAACAGGCCGAATCGGTCGATGCACATGCCCATCACCACCTGGCCCAGAATCGGCAGCACCACGGTCTGCACCGCCCCGAGCCGCGGGAACAGCAGGATGTTGCCCAGCACGAAGCACACGCCCATCGCGCCGCCGAGCCACACCCACCAGGGCGCGCTCACCCCGTCGTCGAACTGCGGCATTGGGTTGCCCTGCAGCACCGAAGTCGCCACGATGGCCACCAGCAGCGCCACCGTAAACGACACCAGCGCGGAGACCACCGGCTTGTTGCCCACGCTGGCGCGCAGGCGCGAGTTCGCCGCGGTCTGGATCGGAATCAGCCCGCCTACCGCGAGCGCCACAAGCAACAGCATGCGCCGATCTTCTCACGCCGAGCGCGCCGCCGTTTGCCTAGCCCGCAGCGGCGACTACTTCAGCCCGTAGGCGCGGTAGAGGGCGGCGATGAACTCGTCGTGGGTGATGTCGCCGTCGATGGCGGCGAGCTCGTCGCGCACGTCCTTGCGCGTCGGGGCGGAAATCAGGGTGGGGTTGGCGGTGCGCTGCCGGTACGACACGGGCGGAAGCTTGCCGCCGACCCGGTGCTTCACCCGGGTGAAATAGCTGTCAACCGGTGCGAGCGCCTCCACCCCCGGCACCGACCAATCCAGCCAGTACGCGGCCACACCCTGCGCGATGCCGAGCAGCGCGGAAACGGCCAGACCCACCGACTGCCAGCCGAGGTCGTAGAAGAGCTGCACGCTTATCGACGACACTATCGCCGGGACCACGTACAACTGGCGGTCAACGAGAATGTTGGGAATCTGCCCGATCATCATCTCGCGGATGACCATGCCGCCGGTGGCGGTGAGCACCCCCATGAGGATGCAGCCGAACCACGTGACGTCCTCACGCAACGCCGTGACCGTGCCGGTGACGGCCCACACGCCAACGATGACCATGTCGCCGTGGAAGCGGAACAACTCCCACGCGTGTCCGCCGATAGACAGCGCGAACGCGACCAGTGAACCCACCAGCGCCGTGCCGATGTACCACGGGTTCTGCAGCGCGGACGCCGGGGTGGATCCGATCAGGGCGTCGCGGATCATGCCGCCAGCCATGCCGGAGATGATGGAGATGACCATGAACCCGACGGCGTCGAAACGCATCCGCCTGGCCACAAGCCCGCCCATCAACGCGTTGAGGAACACGCCGATCAGATCCATCACGGCAAACGAAAAACCCACAGGGGTGAGCACGTTGTCGAAGTACATGCGCGCCATCGTAAAGGGGTTGGCGCGGGCTCGGGGCGGGTTTCTGGTTTAGGCTTTCGCCTCCGTGCTCTCCTGCACCTCGTTTTGCAGCATCACCCGCAGCGCCTGGACCAGCTGTTCGTCCGAGGCGTTCTCCAGCGCGTTGCGCACCTCCTTGCCGGACTCGGCCGGGCGTCGCGAGTCGGTGTCCACGCCCAATGCCTCGCCGATCTTCTCTTCGAGCGGGCGCTCGATGCGCTTGGTCTGGAGCCCTAAGAGCTTGTCGCCGCCGAAGTACACCGCCAACGCAAACAGCGGCGCGGCGATCGCGGCGGCCAGCATGCCCTCCCACACCAGGTCGAAACGGTTGAGCACCAGCATGATCACCGAGGCGGCGATCGCCGGGAACACCGTCATCTTCTCGCTGGTAAACAGCGACGGCACCTGCCGCAGCGCAATATCGCGGGCCAGCGTGCCGCCGGTTGCGGTGATCACAGCCAGCAGCACGCACGGCACCCAGCTCAGCTCCGCGTTGAGCCCCTTGATCGTGCCGCCGACCGCCCACACACCGATGGTGACCACGTCCGCGTAGAACCGGAAGTTCTCCCAGAGCTTGCCGCGCAGGGGCGCAAAGTACGCGATCAGGCCGCCGATCGTGGCGGTGATCAGGTAGCCGGGGTTGGTCATGGCGGCGGCGGGGCCGTCGTTAAGTATGGCGTCGCGCATGAGGCCACCGCTTAACGACGAAATCAACGCCACGAACGCGAACCCCACAATGTCGAAGTTCATCCGCTTGGCCACGGTCCCGCCGATCGTGGCCGCCAACAACACACCGGTGTATTCGAGGACAAAGTAGAGAGTACCCACGTCATCAGAGAAGTCCATGGGCGCCAAGGCTAGCTTTCCGGTGGGGGCGGCGTCTGGACGGGCATTAGGTGGTCGGTGTGGGGTTGCTGGGGGCGGCTTGGCGCGGTGGGGAACGTGAGACCCCCTCATGGCCGAAACCGGCTACCTAGAACCGGCTACCAGGCGATTTGGGGATGCGGACAAATTCTTGGAGTGCATTTGGGGGACTTTGTCTCGTTGTTATG